>JAEIGA010015679.1_pt1 | contig 11535 bp, 7 predicted proteins | sample 9270691 | NCBI WGS metagenome assembly JAEIGA01 (sample SAMN17057246, study PRJNA624740) | gut metagenome | biome: biome; isolation source: fecal sample | host: Bos grunniens | place: China: Xizang | collected 2019
TAGGTGTTGTTCTTCCTATTGGCTTTATAATTATATCGCCTTCTGATAAAGTAGAACCTTCATATGTTTTTAATACTCTTGCAAATCTGTTATATGTTTCATCTGGAATGATTATACCAGATGATGTTGTTTCGTTTTTTATATCTTGAATTAGGATATATCCATTTTTTAATGTTATTGGAATTTCTGAAAATTTTTCTTGCATAAATAATATGAGTTTTATTATCTAACATAAAGATAACAAATTATAAAATATACAAAAAAAAAAACTTTTGAATAAAATCAAAAGGTATACATAAATATAATATATATACAAAAATAAAATTATATGGCAAATATTATTTCTAAAGAATTAAAAGGTCATGATACTACTAACCCATTAGGTGAGAACTGGATTAGTCAGATTAGTGCAGGTGGTCAAGTTTATGACATTGCTACACATCACAGTATTACATTTAAGGATGGTAATAGTGATACAACTGGTACTACTTGGAACGGTCTTTCTGACCTTGAAATCATTATTCCTAGCATCACTGACATTGTTCAAACTCCTATTGAGTTCGCAGGTACTGTAGGTGCTAATGGTGAAATTTCATGGAATACAGGACATGGCGAAAACCCAAAAACAGGTAATCTCTTATTCGTTACTGTTGACTGTACATTTGCTGGACAAGTTTGTGAAGCAGGTGATATGGCTATCTATGCAGGTGATGTTGAAGGATGGAAAATTGTTTCTGGTGAGAACCAAGTTAAAATCGTTGGTAACAATGGTGAGGCAAAAACAACCATAATGATTGGTGCTGCTCAAGATGTATTGACAGTTGAAGGAAAGACATTGGTTCTCGCACTTGATTACGCTGACCTTAATACTAATCACTTAAGTGTTACAAAAGGAGGTAGTAATAAAGCATCTGTTAAATTTGGTGATGTTGCTGTTGATTCAATTGGTATTAAACTTAATAAGGCAGAAGATACAACAGCAAATATCAATGGAGATGTTACTGTTAGTAAAGCAACTAAACTTACAAGTGGTGATGTAACATTTGAAGGTGTTGATAAACTTGTAACAGGCGTTACTTTCGGAACATTTAATGCAGGTGCGTTTCCAGAAATCGTTAAAAACAATGAGGCTATGGAATTCGCTGTTACTGGTGGTTCTTTAACTCAAACAAATGATGAACATTTCGTAACAAGCGTTAGTTTGGAAGGTAAAGTAGAATTTAGTGATGCACAACAAGGTGATACAGGCGCATTTGGATTGGTTGGTGGTATTACATCTGGAACAGGTCAATCATTTGTAACAGGTGTTAATGGTAGCACTTCATTTACAGTTGAAGGTAGTTTACAACCTACAGACGGTGAAAACGCTAAATATGTTAAAGGTCTTGCTGGAGATCTTACAAGTGTTGTAACATCTATTACAGAAGGATCATTTACTTTCGATTCTAGTAAACAAACTTTCGTAACAGGCTTCGATGATAAAAGTACTAATGTTATCTCAACTGTGAGTGTAAATACTAGTGCTTCAGACGTTCTTGCATCTGCTACTGTAAGTAATCATGTTCTTTCTTTTGGAACAACAAGTGTGGTAACTAGCGCAAGTGCTTCTACAACCACTAAGGATTTAGTTATGGGTGGATATACATATGCTGCTCCTTCTGCTACTACAACTTCATTAGTAACAGCAGGTTTCACTAAGTCTAGTAGTGCTACATATACTTTAAATACTGCTGCTGAAACAACTTATTCAACTACAACTTCATACTACAAGATTACAACTCCTCAAGTTAAAGTATCTAAAGCAGGTTATGGTTTGAGTAACGACGGTATGAAAGTTTCTGTTAGTGCAAGCACATTTGCTGTAGGTATGACACAAGGTACTCTCCCTTCATTGACGAATGGTAGTGTATCATGGGGTGTCAACACGGGTGATAATAAAACCTTAAAAGGTAGCGTTGCAACAGGTCTAGATTATGAAAATGAAACTGTTGATCTTAACGGCTCTACAACATTACCAGGCGCATACACACTTATAAGTGTTGCTGCTGGAACAGAAGGTGCTATTACTGTTGGTAAGGCTGGTGAACTTCAAAATCTTGAAGCATCTGTTGATCTCAGTGGTTTCGTTACCGATGTTGCGATTGTTCAAACAAAGGCTTAATTTATAGTTTTTTGAAAATATAATAAAAACGATACTCATTGAGTGTCGTTTTTTTTTTTGTTATATTTAGTTATAATAAATCTTTTTAATTTTGTAATATGGAACATAAAAAAATTCAATTTTTAGTTCCTCAATATAAGGAAAATGAGGAAACTATTTCTTTTCTTTTAGATTCAATCGAATCGCAAATTCATGTCGATAAAAAAGATATTGGTGTTATAATTTGCTCTGATGGTGGTGAATATGTATTAAATCAAGAATTTCTTGATAAATATTCATATGATATACAATATGTTATATGTGAACATCGTGGAGTTTCTGCAACAAGAAATTCTGCACTTTTATTATCAGATGCTGAATATATAATGTTCTGTGATGCAGATGATGGATTTGTTTCTAATATTGGTGTATATTCATTAATTAGAAGTTTGGATTTAAATCCAAATTCTGAAATGTTAAGTTCTAAATTTTTTATTGAGGATAATGTAAATGGTATTCCAGAATTTATTATAGGTGATCATAATAATACTTTTGTTCATGGTAAAGTTTTTAGAAGAGAATTTTTAATTTCAAATGAATTATATTTTGATGAAAGACTTAAAATTCATGAAGACTCTTATTTCTGTAATATTATAAACTTTTTTGCAAAAAATAAAGTATATAATAATAACGCATTTTATTGTTGGCGTAAAAATCAAAATTCTGTTTCTAACCAAGAGTATTATTTTGTTAAGACGATGTGGAGATTATTACTAACAAATAATTCTTTAGTTGCTTTGATGAAAGCGATTAATGTAGAGGAGAGTGAAATATCAAACTCTGTTGTTGATGTTATTTTACAGGTTTATTGTGAATTACAAAATAAAGAATGGTATTTGGAAGAACATAAAGAACATTTGGATAAAATATATGGTGTGTTATATTGGTATATAATGAAAAATTTAGATTATTATAATGCTGTAAGCGAAGATACTTTTAAATCACTTTTGGCAAATGTAAGAACTGGACATCATTATAGAACCATAGAGTGGTTTACTATAAATGAATTTATAGAGAATATAGAAAGTTATAAAGAGTATTCTGAAAAAATGGGAGATCCATATAAATTAGATTGAATAAATGAAAACAGAATGGGTTATACATATTTGGGGTAAAGAAAGAGATTGTCTTGCTTTAACACCACAGGAGAAATTTCATATAGATATGATTAGATGTTATAGTCATTCTATATTTGATAAAGTTTTAATTAACATAGCAATGGATAATTTCTATGATAAAAAACTTTTTAATTTTCTTAAAAGTGAGTTATTAAATGTATTTTATGATGTTAAAGAAGTTGATATTAGAAAATGTAAAAATGATAGATTGTTATGTGAGTATGTTACATTTAGACCATATGTTTGGGATAGAATAGGTGAAGATGTTAGAATTTTTTATAGCCATTTTAAAGGATATGTTAGTAATGTTTGTCTTTTAGGAGAACAAGCATATCCAGAAAGAAATTTAATAATTAATGAATATTATTGGTCTTATTTAATGTATCGTATGTCTTTAGGTTATGAATATGTTGATGAGATGAAAAAATCATTAGATTTGGGTAAAGATATATATTGTTGGTGTTTATTAGATAAAACTAATTTAGAGCACATTTATATTACAGAAAATGGAGATTATTATACTGCATATTTTAGAGGTATTGAGAATGCTGTTCCGAATATAAAAGATTATTATAATAAAGAAAGTATGGCAATTCATAGCCCAGGTTCTTTTGTTTGGTATGATATGAAAAATATATATAATCATATCGGAGAAGTGTTTGATAAAATAAGTTTTGATGATGATATATTAAAGACTGTTTGTGCAACTATACATTATTGTGAATTATATATATGGAGATTTCTTAAACTTGAAAACATTCAAGAGCAAACTTTCATAAATAATATGAGAGAACAATTTAGTAGTATGAGAAATAATTCTTATATGCAAATTTATTGTAGTAAGAATATTTGTAAAGAATATATAAAAGATTTCGATAGATATATAATAAATAATAAATTGATATAAAATGAGTGAATTAGTTCCAATAATTAAAAAGATTAAAACCGCTCAGGGTGAACATGATATTGATGCAAAATATTTAGGTGGTTATACTTTTGATCAAATTCAAAGTATGGTTCATGGTGGTGTTGATACTTATGTTATTCACACATCAAAAAGTTCAGTATCAGGATATGGAACTGTGGTAAATTCCACAACATCAACTGTATCTACAACGGCATCTGTATTGAATACATTGGTTGGTAAAGAAGATGTTCAATATAAAGTAGGTGATATAATTTTAATGGAAGAAACATCTGACGGAAAAAAAGTATTCGATAGATGGGTTTCTTCTACTACTTTAGATTCTAATGGTAAAGTTAAAGATGTTACTCTTGCTGTTCTTGAAACGCAAGTTGCTACACACCACCACACAATTGATTTATCATATTCGCGTTCAAAAGCGTTGACAGGCGTGTCTACTTCATCAACAGTAACATTAACATCTGTTGGTAGTTCTGTTAGTGTTATTACTAGTGTAGCAGGAACTTTCGTTACATCTGTTTCTCTTTCTGGTGGTAGTGATAATTTGGGGCTATCAAGCACATCTACAAGTGGAAGTGTTGCTAGTCACTCACATACTGTAAATTCACACAGTCATACATTTAAACCAAGTTCTCTTGTTAGTCAAACTGTATCTGCATATACTTCATTAGCAAGCACTAAACACACACCACATACACATACGGTAGTATCTGCTGCTGGTAAATCAACTAATGGAACTGCGTTTAATGTTGCTACAGGTGTTAAGTCTTCTGCGACATTTATACAATCTTTAAAAGATAGTTCAAACCAAACTACTAGTTCTACATCTTTATCAACAAAAGATAACACAGATGGGTTATCTACAAGCACACAATCAAGTACAACGACATCAAGTTCTGGTGATCATACACATGATGTAGAAGTTACATCAACAACTAAAGTTATTACAAGTGTTAATTATTCAGCACCATCTGTTCAATCAAGCGTTATGACTTCTGTTTCATACGCTGCTGTGTCTGTTGTAACTTCATATAAAAGTGCTCCAACAGCAAGTGTTGTAACAAGTTTTGTTGCTTCTGTTGATGCTTCTGGTATTTTATCATTTACTACACCTTCAGGAAATGCTGTAACAAGCGCAACAACAATTACGAGTTATGCTTCAATAAATAGAGTGACAGGAGTTTCTCGAAAATCGCAATCAGCAGGTTCATTAACAGTTACTTCTGCTCAAATAACTTCAAGTGGCGCAACAGAATCTGCAGGTTCTCATAAACATGTATTTGAACATACACATGTAATTCCTGCTCATAAACATAATATTGATAATCATACTCACACATATGTTAAAACTATCGCTAGTGTTACAGCAATTGCAATAACAGATTTGAACACATCAAGTTATACACCTCATAGTCACGCAACTAATGTTGGGGTGGCGTCTACATCATCAGATGGAACGGAAATTAATATCGTAACAGGTGGTTCAACAACTTCTGTTGTGCAAAATTTAAAAACATCTAATTTCACAACAGACTCTTCTAATCCAGGAACAGACACTAAATATGTTGCTCTTGTTGGTGAAATTGTATTCCCAGGTTTAACTGCTCCAACAAGTTCAGTTTCTGTTTCTACAACAAGTATTACACCTGCTGTGGCTGGTACAGAAACTGCACTTAAGTCAATTACATTTACTTCTGCAAGTTTTGTTACCACAACAACATCTGGAACAATTAAAACTGATAAAAATATTGGTGGTGAATAATTTTTAATTTTTATATTTGAATTTATATAAAAGGTGAGAAATTTAAAGTTTCTCACTTTTTTGTTATTTTTATAAAAAAAATAAACATGGATAGAAAAGAAATGATTGACATCTTAAATGGAATGTGTGAAAGGTGTCTTATGAAAGGTTTAATTCAATCTTTAGATGATGCTAGAAAAATATATGATGTTTTTGATAGATTTCGTAATAATGGTTATGTAAGGGATGATGAATATTCTGATGATATTTTATATTTTTATAATTTAGCAACTAAATTACATAAAAGTGGTAATACATCTTTAGAAGAGTCTTATTCTATATATAATGCTATATTGGCTGCTGATATGATTGATTTTGTAGAAACAGATGTTAATTCCGATATTGAGAATATTAGTGAAGAAAATATTGTCAAAGTAGAACCAGTAAAAAGAAAACGGAGTAAATCTTCACATAGTGAGAAAGTTAAATTTGAAGATGTAGGTGTTATTGATATATCTGACATATCACTATAATATATCATAAATATTTCATGCAGACTTTTTATGAAATATTAGAATTAAGTCCTGATTGTTCGTTAGAAGATATTAAAAATTCATACAGGCAGTTATGTAAGATATATCATCCCGATAGAAATCCAGATGATAAAGATAAGTTTTTAGAAATAAAAAAAGCATATGATACTCTTGTTGATGAAGATTTAAGGAGAGAATATGATCTTGATTTAATGTGTTCACCTAATTGTAAACCACAGAGGGTAAATATTAAGAATAATATTGAACTTACTTTAGATGAATGTTATTATGGATGTGTTAAAAAATATCGTTTATTTTCTGGAGTATATGATGTTATTATACCAAAATATTCAAAACCAGGTGATAAGATTTATTTAGATGGTCTTGGTTGGAATGGTGGTGATTTAGAATTAGAGATTGTGATTGAAAAAAATAATAATTATTTTTTAGATTCTAAATTAAATTTACATTATATATTAGAGATAGATTTGTGGGATTCTATATTGGGTTTTGAGTGTGAGTTTAATGTTTTTGATGAGGATATTAAATGTACTATAAAACCATTTACAAGAACTGGTGATATGTTTTTATTGATTGGTAAGGGTTATCCTAATGGTAGATATAAAACCAATCTAATTATAGAAATAAAGGTTAGAGATTTGCTAAATTTAAATGAAGAACAATTAGATTTAGTAAGAAAAATAAAAGATATTGGGGAGCAATAATTGCTCCCTTTTTTCATAAATATATTATGATAACAGATGAAATTAAATTAATTAGAACTAAAAAAGAAGGTGATGATCTTTTAAAAATTCAGGATGATTATCCAAATTCTATTATATTTGTTGATTCAGAAAAAGATAAAAATGTTTATATTGGATTAGATAGAGTAGAACAAGGATATAATGTTGGGGTTGATGGTGATAATATTACCAATAGTGTTGGTGGTATGAAATCTGGTATTCTTGCATCTGAATTAAAAGGTAAACCAATATCAGAGATATTGGATATTATATTATTTGCATCTAATAATAACTTAACACTTAAGGGTGTTCAAGTTGTTGATAAGGTTGAAAATTTAACAGATGATACCTTGAAAGATGTATATCAAGGAATGGTTGTTTCTGTTTTAGAGGATGATTCTTTGTATATTTTATTAACAGATTCAGATAATGATTCCTATAACGAAAGAGAATGGAAGAAGGTTGGTTCGGATATTAATATTGAAGAATTAAAAACTTCTACTAAAAAATTAAGTTCTCCGATTACAGTTGCTGGTTTATCTGGAAGTATCGGTAATATTTCTAATGGTAAAATATATACTACAGACAATACAGTCGAAGATATATTGAGAGATCTTCTTTGTAAGGAGATATATCCGAGTGTTTCATTATATACAAATAACCCAACTATTACTTTTAATGGAATAAATGAGGAAGTTGTGAGCGATTATAAAAGTATTATGAAGGTTGGTTCTGTTTTAACTTTAAATTCAGTAACATTGAGTGAGGCTTCTATATCTGGTTGTTATCGTATTGGTTCTGGATTCACTTACGGATATTCTAAAGATAATGATAATAAAAAAGATGGAAATGGAAATCCACCAAAACAAGATGGAACTTCATCATTAATAGGTGTATATAGCCTTACAGAAACATATTCTCCATTATCAATAGGAACTGTTAGAACTGTTGATTCGTCGGAAAAATATGAAGATGTTAAATTTTCTGAAGGTAGTGTTACAATAGGATTAGGAAGTAATGAAATTTCACTTACCGCGAAATCTCCAAGTGGAGTTTATTCTCATCCAGAATATCCAGAATATTATGGAGTTTCTAATTTAGGAAATACATCATCTGATGATAAGTTGTCAAAATCAGATTCTGTAAATGGTACAGTAAATTCTGTTGAAATAAATTCAAATATATCTGTTACTGGTGTTTATCCAGTTTATGTCAATATTGATTCTGGAAGTTTTATTGAAGAACCATTAGAAATGGAATTGACAGCAAGTAACACAATTGAGTTTGATGTTCCATCAGAGGTTGCAAGTGGTATTCATTTCACATTTGATTATCCTGAAACACATGATGTTGAATCATTTGAAATATGGAACAAATTTGAAAATAAATTTGTAAATTATGCTGCTTCATATGAAAGCGAATCTGAAGTTGTAGAAAAAGATATTAATGGATTTAAATATCAATATAATAGATTTGTAACAAGTGGAAACCTTCAAGGAGAAGGAAAATATAAAATAACATTATCCAAAAGATTGGATGAAAAATAAAATATTAAAAGTATAAATTTATGGGTATTATAAAAAATTCAATCGATTTTGGTTCTGGATTTAATATAAAAGCGCAAGGTCCAATAGATTCAAGAATGGTTGTTGAGTCTATTTCGGACTTGACTTCTGTTTGGAATTCGGATGCTCCAGCATATGTTGGTATGATAGTGTCTGTTTTACAGGATGGTAATGTTTATGTATTAATAAATGAAGACTTTACTAATATTAAAAACTGGAAGAGACAAGGTTCTAATATATCTGGTGGTTCTGGTGGTTCTGGTATAGGGGAATATTCTATACCTGTTATGACCGAAGAAATGAAATATGCTGCATTGACAGATCCAAATTCGGGATTTAATGAAGATAGTAGTTATATATCTGTTGATGATGGTAGTAGTTTAAATGGAGAAACTACAAATAATACTATAACATCGGTTAATGGTTCTTATCTTTATATTATGATGAATACCATTAGAACTTTACAGGCAGAAGTTGCAAAATTGAAAAATACATTTCAATATGGTATTCACTCTTATAATAATGAAGTTACTGCAAAAAGTAGTGTATTAGATCAATATGATGAAACATTAATGGATGAACCATTGTGGGCATTAGATCCTTACATGATGAGTGAGGTATTTGATACCGCAGATTTTAAAACAGAATTAATACCAGACAATTTCACTATTAATGGTGTTGGAGGTAGTATAAATGCAAGTGTTCCCAATCAATTAACATTTGAGAATGGTGCTGGTAAATTTTCGGATAAGAATAATACTCTTTTAAATATATCAGACAGTAAACTTGTAACTTATTTAGTTACGGATAGTAAAAATGTTTATTTCAATTTACAAGCAAAGGATAATCCAAACGAAAAGAGGGAGGTTAGTATTGCTTCTTTTATAGAAGGTGATTATAATAAGTATGGTATAATGTTCGTTTTGAGTAGAAAGTTTGAAGAGCATGGTAAAAATTATATTTATATATCTGTTATGAACTATGATACTAACGAAAAGATTGTAGAAGGATATTTGACAGATGCTAATAAACTTTCGTTTGCTACTATTGGTAGTTCAGTACATGAAGTTGCTTATAAGTATTCTATAGAATCTATTAGTTTTGTTGAGCAGACATTATATAGAATGAAGTTCTATACAAAATATGAGGATTTTTCAGAAGAAGTTATTCCATCCGCACCAGAAGATGATTATTCATATAAAGCGGCACATATAACTATTCGTTCTGTTAAGAATAGTGCTATGATGGAGAAAATAAAAGAACAACTTCATGACAACGAATTGATTTGGAATGAAGATAAAAAAGAATTGAATATAAAATCAAATAATAAAATATACAAAATAGGAATCGTAGGTTCCAATGATACAAATACAGAAGAAACAATGACACCAAAAGAACTTATAGAAAAACTTACACAAATGGGTATTATAGTTAATGCTCAATTTGACGATAATGATGATATTATTAATGTTGATGATTTGAAACTCAATGATATTAGTGAGTTTACTCTTGTTAATGCTGATACGGATAAGAAATATACATTTACAGTTGATCCACATGGTAAATTGGTTGGTAAAGATGAATCGATGAATACTATAGAAATGGATCTTGCTAAAGTATTTGTTGGTGATAATTATGATGAAAAGGTAAAATCAATGAATGAATTCTTAGATGTTGTAGATGATAATGATACAAATAAGATATATGGATGGATTAGAGGATTTATGCCATTATATTTTAATTCTTTGAATAAAAAGAGGGAGGTACCAAATGCAACTAAAGATATGGGATTAATGTCTGATAGATTAAGGATATCTTCTTTCTATGCTCCTTTAAAGACAGATACAGTTCATGGATGTTCTCACTCATTTATAGAGTTAGAGAATACATCTGATGTAGATATTCCTTTAGAAGGTGTATATTTACATTTTTATATACCAGCAATTGATGGAGTTGAAGATTCAAATATTGTTCATCATCTTGCGTTAGATGGTGTTATTAAATCAGGTTCCACTTATTTAATTAGAGGAGCACAACATGCTGAATTAGATGATGAATCTACATTTATTAAAGTTGAATCTTATGATAAAGAATGGTATTATAAGAAAGTGAAGAAAAATGAAAATAACAAAGATGTTGTTGAATATGGATTGGTATCTTTTGAGCAAGATATAGTTGCTACAAAAACAGAAATTAAAGAAGATGGAACATCAGGTGGTATTATTGAAGATGTGGATAATAATAAAGTTCACGGTGCTTATAAATTCTGTTTGACATATGGATTGCCTGATTTGAGTAAAGATGCTGTGTTAATTACAAAAAATAGTGATGAAATATATATTATGGGAGATGGTCAAATAGTTGATTCTACAGTTACAGGTAATAAAACTAAATATGACAAAGCGACTTATCCAAATATTATAAAAAATAGAAGATATATTGATGGTTGTGGATTTTCAAGTTTTATAGGATTTGGTAATCCAGGAACATATGATACAGATTATACCAGACCTATCGCTGGTGGTGAAAATGAGATTTTATGTAGAGGAAGATGGTTCTGTGGTGGTGTAAATATAACTGAAAATACAATGTTTAGAAATATGTTTGCATTAGATCCAGCAAAGCAGGCATATAACGGTTGGACAACAAAGGATGGTTCAAGAACAAGATATAATAAAGCAACCGATTTACAAGTTGTTTCTTTAAGTAA
>JAEIGA010015680.1_pt1 | contig 11535 bp, 5 predicted proteins | sample 9270691 | NCBI WGS metagenome assembly JAEIGA01 (sample SAMN17057246, study PRJNA624740) | gut metagenome | biome: biome; isolation source: fecal sample | host: Bos grunniens | place: China: Xizang | collected 2019
GCGGATGGAGTTGAGGAAATCGCCGTGCCTGATGAGGGCAAGACGGCGCACGGCGCGCCGGTGGTGCAGGGCCGCTTCCTCTGCGCTGGGGAAAACGTGGAGCTTCACGCGGTCCGCATCCTCGCGCAAGGCGGGGTAGCCAATGCCGCTTCCTACCTCTATCGAGGCAGGAAGGTCGCCGCAATCCCAGCGGGTCATGGGCGTGGCAGAGAACGAGCGTGCTGCTTTTCTGGCAAAGCGTTTTTCCTGGTACTGCGCCAGTTTCTCGCGCAGCCCTCCGGCATCTGTCCCCAGAGCCAGCTCATGCTCCTGGTCATCGCACACCCATATCTTGGTGATGAATTCCGGGGGCAGCTTGCCCATATCCACCTGAGAAGCGTTGCAGAACTTATTGCTGCGGCGCATGGCGAATTCGGCAATGGCCTGCGGCAGCGGACGGTCGGGTTCCCGGTCGAACCAATCCTCGGCAAAATCATCTGCCGCGCTGCTGATGGGCATGAGGTACATGCGGACATCCTTGGGAAGCGTGCGGAGGAGAATCTCTGCCCGGTCTGCCAGGTGGGCAGGTACACCCCATTGCGGCAGCCAGTCCGGGAACCCCTCCAGCTGGTCAATATGCACACCCAGGGTTACACCATCGTCTGCCTCGCCAGGGGCGTGGTTGTAGTACACGGCGTACTTCTGCCCGCCGTGTTCGATTTCATCCGGGTAGAGGTCGGCCCGCACCTCATCCTCACCGGGGTAGATGCAATCTTCATAGGGCACGCAGAGAAGCTGCCGGTTACGGGGCTCCATCTTATCGCGCCATCGGCGGAGCGCCTGCTCAGAGCAGACATCGGCCGGAATGACAGCATCAAAGAAACGGAACACTCCCTCGCTGCACCAGATGAGGTCGCGGCGGCGGAGTTTCGATTCCACCAGACGCACTTTTTCGCGCATGTGCTCCAGATGGCGGAGATAGGGGGCTTTGTCCTTCATCTCCTGCGCCATGATACCATCGCGAATCATGATTTCGCGGGCAGCGGCGGGGTTGTAGCGGGCGTAGCTCACGCGGCGGCCATCGATGATGGTGAGCCCGCCACAGGTCACGCGCTCTTTGGCAAAGACCTGGCCGCTGGCCTGGTCCCAGGTGGCATCGTAGGCGTGGTGAGCGCAGAGCTGCGGGGCAACCTGTTCCAGCCACACCGGGTCGAGCACGGCAGCGCGGCGCATATAGAGACGCGCGGTTTCCACCAGCTCTGCCCCCATGAGCCATTCGGCCCGCTTCTTTCGCTTAAAGAGCCCGGAACCGGGGAAAATCGAGAAATCGCGCCCGCCTGCACCCCGGTAAACCTTGTCCTCCGGCCGCCAGCAACCAATCTGCAGCGGGGCACCCGCCAGCAGGGCGCGGTGAATCATTTCCGGTGTGGCCTGCTTTGCCTCTTCGGGCAGGGCGGGGATGCGCCAGCGCATGGTATCCTGCAACGCAGACGCGAGGTCCTGCACCAGGTTGTGCCATTCGACCATGCGGAGAAAATTGATATAGTTCTTTGTACACCACTTGCGGAGCTGGTTGCGGCGCAGGATGTTACGCTCCTTGAAGTCGAGCGAGGCCCGCCACAGCGTGAGCATGGAGAGGAAATCACTGTCCTCGTTTTTCCACTGTGCGTGCGCCTGGTCGGCCTGGGTAGCGAAGTCTGCCGGGCGTTCGCGCGGATCCATGATGCTGAGCCCGGCCACAATCACCAGCACCTCTGCCAACGCCTTTTCCTTATCGGCCTCCAGCAACATGCGGCCCAGCCGCGGGTCCAGCGGCAGACGCGCCAGATTCCGGCCGGTGGTGGTGAGTTTCTTGTGGCGGTCGATGGCGCCGATTTCGCGCAGAGTCTTGTAACCTTCGTTAATCAGCCGCGGACTGGGCGGATCAGGCAGCGGGAATTCGCCCAGGGGCGGCAGTTTCAAATCCGCCATGCGGAGAATGACCCCGGCCAGGGCGCTGCGCTTGATTTCGGGGTCGGTAAAGGCATCGCGGTTCTCAAAATCGCTTTCGGAATAGAGGCGGATACACACGCCCTCTGTCACGCGGCCGCAGCGGCCTGCGCGCTGGCGGGCGCTGGCCTGCGAGATGGGTTCCACCTGCAGCCGCTGAATCTGCCGGCCTGGCAGGTAGCGGGAAATGCGGGCCAGGCCGCTGTCGATCACGTAAATGATGCCGGGAATGGTGAGCGATGTTTCAGCCACATTCGTAGCCAGCACAATGCGGCGGCGGCCTTTGGCGGGATGGAAGATGCGCTGCTGCTCACCCAGACCCAGGCGGGCAAAGAGGGGCAGAATGTCGGTCTGCGGCAGGTTCATGCGTTCCAGCTCTGCGGCGCAGTCGCGGATTTCGCGCTCTCCGGGCAGAAAGACAAGCGCATCTCCCCTGGCATCGTATTCTGACAACCACTCCACCGCGCGGCAGACGTGATCGGGGAGTTCTTCCTCGCTGTGGCGCGGGGGCATGTAGTGCATGTCTACGTGGTAGGTGCGGCCCTCGACACTGATGACCGGTGCCCCGCCGAAGAATTCAGAGAAAGCCCCGGCATCCATGGTGGCAGAGGAGATGATGAGCTTCAGCTCAGGCCGGCGCGCCAGCAGCAGCTTCATGTAGCCCAGCAGAAAGTCGATATTGAGACTGCGCTCGTGCGCTTCGTCCAGAATGATGGTGTGGTACTGGCGCAGGTCGCGGTCGTCCTGTGTTTCGGCCAGAAGGATACCATCTGTCATGAGCTTGAGCTTCGTGTCTGCCCCGGTGCGGTCATCGAAGCGCACCTGGTAGCCCACATAGCCACCCAGCTCGCAGCCCACTTCTTCTGCAATGCGCCGGGCCACCGCCACCGCAGCCAGCCTGCGCGGCTGGGTGCAGCCCAGCTTGCCGCGGCGTTTTCCCGCTACCTCCAGCGCAATCTTGGGCAGCTGGGTGGTCTTGCCGGAGCCGGTTTCACCCACAACCACAATGACCTGGTGCCGGCGCAGACCTGCGGCAATGGTCTCCCGGTGGCGCGAGATGGGCAGATCCGGATAATTGAAATGCAGGGCGGGTTCGGGCTCGCTCATGAAGAAAAATCAGAATTGCTGCATGGCTCCGCCTGCCAGACGCGATTGTTCTGCCAGGAACACCATGCGGTGACCGGCGATACTGTCCTCGAGCGTGGGGCAGCCGGGAGAGGTGCGTTCTCCGCGCAGCAAGGCCACAAAATCGAGCACAATGCTGCGGTCTCCGCCGCCGTGGGCATCGCCCTGCTGGAAGTCGGATATATCAAGAGTGCGCTCTGTGTACCCGCCTGGTGCCGTGGGGTCTACCTGGCGCACATGGAAACATTCTTCTTCAAAATCGCCATAGATTTCGCCCCGGGTGCCGGTCACATGAATGATGCGGCGGGGGGTGCTGGCGCCGCCGTTCATGGAGAAGGTGGCGGTGGCGCCATCCTGGTAGTGAATGAGCACGGACTGGTGGTCCACAATGCTGATATTGCAGCGGTGAACACAGCGGCTGTATGGGTTGTCCGGCTGGCGGAGGATGGCCTCTTTCTCGGCATTGGTGGCAGGGCAGCTGTTCGTGTCGTGCCACACGTTGTTGGCCCAGCGCAGGGGGTGTTCAATATAGAGCCTGCGGGCAGAGAAGGGGCATTCGCGTTCCAACGGGCAGTCATTCAGACAATGCGTTCCGGCTCCTTCAGGGGCTTTTTCTTCCTTGAACTGGAAGATGCCGCCGATACTGGAGATGGTGGAGGGCTTGTTGTCGCCCATGAGCCAGGACATGATGTCCAGGTCATGGCTGCATTTGGTGAGCAGCATGCCGGAACCGCAGACTTCTTCTCGGGCATATTTGCCACGCACAAAGGAAACGGATTCGTGCAGGTAACCCACCTGGTTGGCCATGTGGATGTTGATGACCTCGCCAATGGAACCAAGCGCGATGACGCGGCGGATGGAACGGTAGAAGGGAGTGTAGCGCAGCACATGGCATACCATGAGCTTGCGGCCGGTTTCGCGCACGCAGTCGATGAGCTGCTGCCCCTCAGTATCATTAAGCGCGTAAGGTTTTTCGAGCAGCATGTCGTAGCCGTGCCGCAGCAGGGGCAGGGAGGTGGTCACATGCAGGCGATCCATGGTGCAGTTGATGACGGCATCTGCCAGGCGGGGCCGGGCAACCAGTTCATCTACGGAAGCAAAGCAGCGGTCATCGGGCAGGTCGAACATGATGCGGGCCTGCTCGACGCGCTCCGGGTTCACATCGACCACGGCGACTATCTGCAGCAGTTCCGGGTTAGTGAGTGCAACAGAGGAATAAATGGATGCACGCGCCCCCATGCCGACAATGATGGCGGTGATGGGACGGGATTCCGGTTCCTGTGGCGTGGTGCTCATGGTTACTTACCCCAGCGGCGGGTGATGCCACCGTAGGAATCAATGCGGCGATCGCGGAAGAATGGCCAGATGCGGCGGTGGGCCTCCAGGGCGGCCAGGTCTACATCGGCATAGAGAATGGTGCGGTTTTCCACCGGGGCCTTGGCCACAATCTGGCCGCAGTAGTCAGCCACGAAGCTCTGCCCCCAGAACGTGGTTTCACCCTCTACTCCGCAGCGGTTCACCGCACATACATAGCATCCGTTTGCCACGGCATGCCCGCGCTGCACAGTCTCCCAGGCGCAATGCTGGGCGGTATAAAGTTCTTCCTCTCCCGGAATCCAGCCAATGGCGGTGGGGTAGAACAGGATTTCTGCCCCCTCCATGGCGGTGAGACGCGCGGCTTCCGGGTACCACTGATCCCAGCAGATAAGCACACCGATGCGCCCGAAGCGGGTCTCAAAGCATTTGTAGCCCAAATCACCGGGCGTGAAGTAGAATTTTTCCTCGAAACCGGGGTCCTGCGGAATGTGCATCTTGCGGTACATACCCAGGAACGAGCCATCGGCATCGATGACCCAGGCGGTGTTGTGGTAAAGCCCGGTGGCGCGTTTCTCAAAACCTGCTGCCACGATGACCACTCCCAGCTCCTTTGCCAGAGCGCAGAGTTCATTGGTCCATTCGCCGGGGACAGGGTCTGCCGTGTTGAACAGCTCGCAGTCCTGCGTGCGGCAGAAATAGAGCGTGGTGCACATCTCCTGCGTGCACACAATCTGAGCACCGCCGGCTGCGGCTTCGCGAATAGCGGCCACCTGGCGGCGTTTGTTCTCTGCGGGGTCGGCTACGGCCTCCTGTTGAATCAGGGCAATCCTCGGCATGGCCTTATTTTACCATACATTCGCGCGCGTTGCAAGCCTGGTGAATAGGTGAAAATGCGGCATGGCTGTGTTTTTGCCCTTGATTTTCATGCCCGGGGGTGGTATGGTGCGCCGCATGGCTACTGATAAGAAAATCACGATGAAGACCAGCAAAGGCGATATCAACCTGATGGTGTTCGCCTCCAAAACCCCCATGACTGCTGCCAGCTTTCTTAACCTGGCAAGTAAGGGATATTACAACGGGCTGACTTTCCATCGCGTGATTGCTGACTTCATGATTCAGGGTGGTGACCCTGAGGGTACCGGCTGCGGTGGCCCCGGTTACCAGTTTGACGACGAATGCCGCCCCGACCTCAAGTTCACCAGACCCGGCCTGCTTGCAATGGCAAATGCCGGCCGCACCTGGACGGGACAGGGTACGAATGGTTCCCAGTTCTTCATTACGCACGTTCCCACGGAGTGGCTGAACGGCAAGCATACCATCTTCGGTGAGGTACTCTCTGCTGCTGACCAGGAAGTGGTGAATGCCGTGCGCCAGGGTGACAAGATTGTATCCATCGAGATTCACGATGATTGCGCTGACCTCTTCGAGGAACAGGCCCGCAACATCGAGCGCTGGAACAGCAAGCTTCGCAAGTAAGTGTTTCTTTCTGCACGCAGGCACCCCCGCAACAGGAGGTGCCTGCGTTTCTTTAGCCTCCCGTCATGGTTTTTGCCGTTCAGGACCTGCATATTGAGTTCGGCCCCCGCGTGCTGTTTGATTCTCTCTCCTTTGTAGTGGCTCAGGGGGACCGCATAGCCTTTGCCGGGCAGAATGGGGCAGGGAAATCCACGCTCATGAAATGCATTGTCGGGGCGCTTGAGCCGGACCGCGGTAAGGTGCTGCTGCCCCGGCATACCCAGGTGGGTTATCTTCCGCAGGACGGCATTCATATCTCCGGTTCTCCGCTGCTGGATGAAGTGCTGGGTAGTGTGGGGAATATTGTGGAGCTGCAGCAGGTGGTGGATGAGATGTCTGCGGAATTGCAGCGGCTGGATGCCGCCAGTGCGGAATACAAGGAAACGCTGGAGGAAATCGGGCGGCTGGAGTTGATTCTGCAAGATCGCGATGCCACACGTCTGCGTCCGCGCACAGAGTCGATTCTGCGAGGTCTGGGATTTGCAGATAAGGATTTTACGCGCGACTGCGGTGAGTTCTCTGGCGGCTGGCAGATGCGTATAGCCCTGGCCAAGCTGCTGTTGCAGGAGCCTGAGGTGCTGCTGCTGGACGAGCCGACCAATCACCTGGATTTACAGAGCCAGCGCTGGCTGGAGCAGAGTCTTCGTACCTATCGCGGTGCTATCTGCATCATCAGCCACGATGTGGCGTTGCTGGACAGCCTGGTGACCCGTACCATTGCCTTCCACCACGGCAGGGCAGAGGAATATGCTGGCAATTTCTCCTTCTACCTCAAGGAAAGTAAGCTTCGTAAGGAAATTCTGCAGCGCCAGGCAAAGGCTCAGCAGCGCGAGATTGCCAAGACGCAGGAATTCATTGACCGCTTTCGTGCCAAGGCCACCAAGGCCACCCAGGTGCAGAGCCGCATCAAGCAGCTGGAGAAGGTGGAACTTATTGAAGTGGAAGATGATGATGCGGTGATGAGTTTTCATTTTCCGCCGCCCCCGCCCGGTGGTCATACTGTGGTGAAGCTGGAGAAAGCCAGCAAGGCGTATGGCCCGATTACGCTGCTCAATGAGTATGATTTCACCATGGAGAAAGGTGACCGCATTGCGATTGTGGGGGTGAATGGCAGTGGTAAGTCAACCTTTACCCGATTGATTTCTGGCACAGAGGAGCCGGATGCCGGTTCTTTTGCATTCGGGCATCATACCCAGGTGGCGTTCTTTTCGCAGACGCATGCCGATGTGCTGAATAATGAGCAGACCGTGCTGGAATGTGTCGAGGCTGCCGCCAGCCGCGAGACGCGTCCTATGGTGCGTAACTTGCTGGGGTGCTTCCTCTTCCGTGGGGATGACGTATTTAAGAAGATAGGGGTTCTTTCCGGTGGTGAGCGTTCGCGCGTGGCCCTGGTGTGCATGCTGCTCAAGCCTGCCAACTTCCTGATTATGGACGAACCGACTAACCACCTGGATTTTCAGAGTCAGGAGGTGCTGCAGCGGGCTTTGGCAGAATACCCTGGTTCGTATTGCATTGTATCGCACAACCGCCAGTTTCTGGACCCGGTTGTCAATAAGGTACTGGAATTCCGGCTGGGGTATGCCCCACGCTTGTTCTATGGTAATGTGAGTGCCTATCTGGAAACGGTGGAGGCAGAGGAACGCCGCTTGAAGATGCTGGCGCAGCAGGGGGCTGCTTCCCAGGATGCTCCGCAGGTAAGTGGTAACCGGAAAGATGCCCGGCGTGCAAGGGAATTGGCCCGCCAGCAGCGCAATAAGGTTCTCAAGCCGCTACAGCAGGAATTGGAGCAGGTGGAGGCTGATATTGCTGCCAGAGATGAGCGCAAGGAGGTTATTTCTGCCGGGCTGGAGCTGCCGGAGAACATGTGCGATAATCAGAAGCTGATGGAGCTGACGCAGGAATACCAGCAGCTTGAGCGCGAAACAGAGGCTTTATACTCCCGATGGGAGGAAATCAGCGAAGAGTTGGAACGCAAAACCGCTGAATTGGAAGCTGAGTACGGTGTCCTGAATGCCTGAATCTGAGCGAAATTGTGTCATACTGTATCCTGGTGGGTTGACAGCTTCCGTATTGTCTATATAATTCACGCAAATTTTGCCAAACTCTTGACAAAATCTGTAATGGGTGGAGTCTGCCCGCATTTTATCCACGATTATGTCGACCTCTAAGAAAAGTTCCGCTAAAACTTCTGCCAAGCCTGCCGCTAAGTCCAAGGCTGTGAAGGCAGAAAAGCCTGAGGAGAAAAAGGCTGCTGCCCCGAAGGCAGAGAAGAAGCCCGCCGCCAAGGCTGCCGCAGCCCCGAAGGCAGAGAAGAAGCCCGCTGCCAAGGCTGCCGCTGCCCCGAAGGTAGAGAAGAAGCCTGCTTCCAAGGCTGCCGCTGCCCCGAAGGCAGAGAAGAAGCCCGCCGCCAAGGCTGCCGCTGCCCCGAAGTCAGAGAAGAAGCCCGCTGCCAAGGCTGCCGCTGCTCCGAAGACAGAGAAGAAGCCCGCTGCCAAGGCTGCCGCTGCTCCGAAGACAGAGAAGAAGCCTGCTGCCAAGCCGGCGGAACCTGTTAAGGAAGTGGTGGCAGAAGAGAAGGCTCTTGCTGCACCTGATATGTTTGAGGTGATGATGGGGCTTGCTCCTGAACCTGTGGCTGAGGCGGTTGTCGAGGAAGCTTCGGAGGAACCGAAAGCTAAGGCTAAGGAATCCAGACCCCGGGAACGCAAGGGTAAGCATTTCACCCCGCAGATGACGGCGGCGGAAATGAATGAATTCTTTGCGGATGATGCAACGCTCAAGACGGCGTTCAAATCTCTTCTGGCTATCGCCAAGAAGAATAACGGCTATGTGACAGCCGAGGATATCGAGAACTCTCTGCCGCCGGATGAAACGGAGGATAATGACCACGCAAGACTCTTTGAGCGTCTGCACCTTGTGGGGGTTGAAGTGCGCGATGATGATAATTTCTCCGTGCGCCCGCTTTCTGCTGATGAACTGACCTCCAAGGATGGCCGTCTGGTGAACAGTCCTGTGGTGCAGGAGAAGATTAAAGAGCTGATCCGCCAGGCTCAGGAACAGGGATACCTGACCTATGACGACATCAACGATGTGCTGCCGCATGATATGATTGATCCTTCGGATTATGAGGAAATCATGGAGCGTCTGCGCGGAATGCAGTTTGATATTATCGATGCCTCTGATGTGGATACCTATGGCGAGCGCCAGCGCATGACGGAGAGCGGTGAGGAGGATGAGAGTGAAAAGATGGAGGCCAAGCTGGATATTCTTGATGACCCGGTGCGTATGTACCTGAAACAGATGGGACTCAAGGATCTGCTTTCCCGCCAGAAGGAAGTGGAGATTTCCCGCAAGATTGACCAGGCAGAAGAGGATTTGCAGCGTTATCTGCACCGCTTCGGTGTGGTGGCAATCTATTACTGCGATACAGCGGATAAGGTGCAGCATAACGAGGAGCGCTTCGACCGCGTGGTGGTGGATAAGAACATTGACCGCCGCGACAAGTACCTGAAGGAGCTGCCTCCTCTGGTGACCAAGGTGATGACTCGCCATGCCGAGGTGCAGGCCTGCTATGCCCGCCTGTGTTCGGCCCGCAAGCGCAAGAAGTCTGTCACCGCTCCGCAGAAAGAGTTTGAGGAGAAGCTGGAGGCTCTTTCTGAGCTGTATGCCGGATTCTCGTTCAAGGGTAAGGTTTATGAGGACTTTGTGAAGGAACTCAAGGAGTATCGCCAGCGCATCATGAAGGTGCTGCGCCAGCGCGAGGCTGACCCCGAGAACCCGCTTTACCGAGATGCTCTCAAGGAATTCGAGATGGAGCTCTGGATGCCGATTCCGCAGTTCCTCGAGAACTACAAGCTCATGAGCCAGAGTATGAAGGATGCCGAAGCTGCCAAGCGCGAAATGATTGAGGCAAACCTTCGCCTGGTGATTTCCATTGCCAAGAAGTATACGAACCGCGGGCTTGCCTTCCTCGACCTTATCCAGGAGGGTAACATGGGCCTGATGAAGGCGGTGGAGAAATTTGAATACCGCCGTGGTTACAAGTTCTCGACCTATGCCACATGGTGGATTCGCCAGGCAATCACGCGTTCCATTGCAGACCAGGCCCGCACCATCCGCATTCCCGTGCACATGATTGAGACTATCAACAAGCTTATGCGTGTGCAGAAGAAGCTGGTGCAGGACTTTGGCCGTGAACCCACGCCGGAAGAAATTGCTGCCGCTCTTGCAGAAGAACCCAACAAGGGAGCTGTGATGTCTGTGGAAAAGGTTCGCAGTGTGCTGAAGATGGCACAGCAGCCTATCTCTATGCAGCAGCCGGTGGGCGATTCTGACGATACCTCCTTCGGTGACTTCCTGGAGGATAAGAGTGCAGAAAATCCCATGGATGGCGCTTCCTACAATTCTCTGCGCGACAAGATTGGCGATGTGCTCAATACGCTCAATGCCCGTGAGCGTGCTGTGATTGAGCAACGCTTTGGTCTGAAGGATGGCAACCCCCGTACCCTGGAAGAAGTGGGGCGTCAGTTCAACGTGACTCGTGAACGTATCCGCCAGATTGAGGCTAAGGCGCTTCGCAAGCTTCGTCATCCTACGCGAATTATCAAGATTAAGGGCTATTTGCCTGACTCTGCTGAAGGTTGATTCTGCCAGATGGCTCTGTATGGCGGCGGCTTCCCGGAATAGGAAGCCGCCGCTTGCCATAAAAATTGCCGGATTGCTCACTTTTAGAGTGACTTTGCGTGGGGAATCTGGTATTCTGGTGGCACTTGCTATGAACGGCTTTACATCTCGCTCAGTTCTCCTTTCCCTTGTCTCTTCTCTGGCTCTGGGTTCTGCACATCAGGTGATGGCGCAGGATGCCGGAGCTGTCTCTGTCGCCGCGACTGAATCTGCTCAGCGTCAAATGGCTGCCCGTGAGGCTGCACAGAAGGTGCAGGAGGCCCGTACCGCTTATACAGAGGGTCGCTATGGTGTTGCGGTAGATTGCTATCGCGCTGCACTCGCGGCTATTCCGGATGTTCCGGCCACCCAGAAGCAGGTGAAGTTCATCAGGGACAGTCTGGCTGATGCCTTGGTGGCCAAGGCGATGGATTACCGCAAGGTCGGCCGGACGGATGAGGCCGTGGAGTTCCTGAAAGAGGCTCAGAAGGTTTCTCCCGGGCACCAGTTCGCTGCGGCAGAGCTTGCCAAGACGCTTGATCCTGTTCGTACGAATCCGGCGCTGACTCCCAAGCATGTGGCTGATGTTGGCGAGGTGAACCGCCTGCTTTCCCTTGCTTTCGGTTACTATGACCTCGGGAATTTTGATAAGGCAGAGGAGACATTTGCATCGGTTCTCCGCATAGATCCCTACAATACTGCTGCCCAGCGCGGTAAGGAGATGGTGGACAAGCGCCGCGCTTCCTACTACAAGACAGCGCATGATTCCTTCCGGGCCAAGGCTCTTACAGAGGTGGACAAGCAATGGGATGAGCATTTGCCTGTTGAGGACAGGCAGGTGGCGGTGGCTACATCGGAATCCGGTGCTGCTCAGGCTCTTTCCGATGTGGAGAACAGTATTGTGAAGGCTCTGCAGGAAATGGTCATTCCCAGAATCAGCTTCGAGGA
>JAEIGA010015681.1_pt1 | contig 11535 bp, 8 predicted proteins | sample 9270691 | NCBI WGS metagenome assembly JAEIGA01 (sample SAMN17057246, study PRJNA624740) | gut metagenome | biome: biome; isolation source: fecal sample | host: Bos grunniens | place: China: Xizang | collected 2019
AGATTCATAAAGAATAGACTGACGAATGATGTGATTCTTGATTATCTAATGGAGCTTGGGTGGAATCTTAGGTCCGAGGATTTTTGGGCTACAGATGAAACAGCATACTGCTTTGAATGGAAGCAGTGGTAAAGTTGAAGTATTTTCTCAGGGAGGACTTTTGTATGTTCCTCCCTATTTTTATCACGACTGCAGTTTCATCATCTCCTTTCCCATCAAAGAATAAAACGAATCTTCATCAATGATGATGTTTAAATGTTCTGTCCCATTTTATATACGCCCTAATGTCAGGCAATCAGCCTTATGAGTGGCTTTATCTTGGAATTTGATCAATAAGACATGTGTTTATAGAAAATCCGGTTGACGGAATGTATTCCGGTGACAGGATTTCTGTGCATTGCATTGAAGACTGAGCCCATTCGACCTCGTCGGAAATGTCAGCCGTGAGGGTGCGACTTTGGTGAATTATTTCTATCTTGCAGACGGAACTAAGACCCGTGCGCTTGACGGCAGCGGTGAGGGACTTGTGTACAGAGGTCCGTTCGTGTACAGGAAGGGTTCCGGCAGCAGTTCATTGACATTGGAAAGTACAGCCCGGCCCTCCGCCGCTGGATGACCCCGGATCCTCTCTCGGAGAAGTATTACGGAACAAGCCCGTATGCATTCTGCAACAGCAATCCGGTGAATTTAGTGGATCCGGATGGAGAGGCTTGGGAGACAGCATGGGATATCCTTAATGTCATCTATGATGCTGGAGCGGCAGTATACAACCATGTCAAGAAAGACCATGACAGGGCTCGCGAACATTGGAAGAATGCAGCTTATGATGGACTTGCTGCCGTAGTGCCAGGACTTGCTGCCGGCTTTTCGAAGCTTCGCCATGCAGATGAGGCAGCAGATGCACTTGTGGCTTTGGCCAAAGCCGCTAACACTACAGATAATGCAGCAGATGCCGCGAAGGCGGCAGCCTCGGTCTCTGATGGAAAAGTATATGTTACATATACGAAAGTAAATCCTAAGACTGGTGAAGTATATTCAGGAAGAGCTAGCGGATATGGAACTCCAAAAGAAGTACTTGCCAATAGAGACAGGAATCATCATATGAATGAAAAGGGGTTTGAACCAGCAGAATTAGACAGATTCTCAACCAATTCGGATGCAATCAGGGGTCGAGAACAGCAGCTGATAGAACTCAATGGCGGAGCAAGATCCCAGGGAGGTTCGTCCGGAAATGCAATTAATGGTGTCAGTCTGACAAATCCAAACAAACAAAGATATGAAGATGCAAGAAGAAAGGAATTCGGTCACTGACAGAAAACCAATACGTCAGAAACGTGTAGTTGGAGCCGTAATGGAAATAAACATCGACGATAAGTACTACGTGTATGCTCAGAGCTATCCGCATACACAAGAAGTCATCTTTGATTATCGCTCCAAGGAGCCTTTGAAAGATCTTTCAGTTCTGTTATCTGCAAAACAGCTTTTCAGGGTAACAGTATACCGAAGGGTTATAGGCAGCGGCTACTGGAAGAAAGTGGGAAAACTCCCTTTGCGTGAAGATCTTTTACCTGTCCAAATGGAATATATATATCACGAATTTGATAACATTCAATTTGAGCTTTATAATCCTGCGACGGGTAAGGTGACACCGGCAACCAAGGAGGAATGCAGAGGACTAGAGCCTGCTGCAGTATGGGATTACATGCATGTAAAACAGCGTATAAAGGACTACTATAATGGCCTTCCTTGTTCAATTCTAAAGGACACTTTTGATGCCATAAAGTAGCTCATCTGTTGTAATTGTTTGAAATTCTGACGGTAACTACAACAACCAGAAGATGTAGTGCGACGCACAAATAGCCCATATCTCTGATAATCAGGCATTTGGCAAATCGGTGGTTCGATATTTCTACTTCGTGGCTGGTGTGACTGATCCGGATATGGGTTAAGCACTCGGCTTCCTCAAAACTGACTGATTGTCAATGTTATACAAATCTGGGCGAGTCAAACCTCTCTTTTAAAGACATGGTTTGACACGCCCGTTTTCATATATAACACATTATCAAGCGGTTAGAAAAACACATGTATCAGAGAAGCGGCTTACTCTCATATCTGGTCACGCTCCGTTACACCTTCAACTCGTCCAACAATAAAAACAAAGGCTCCGGCGCCGGCACCGAAGCCCAAAATAGAATGTAATCTGCTTAGAGAATCTGACATAATAAAAATCAGTGACCATTGATGTAAGCGACATGCCACCCCCGGCTAGGGGGTGCCTGCCGAAGGGCAGGCGGGGGTCGTCGGAATCAAGGTCACTGATTTTTATCTCAGCTGATTACTGCGGACATCAGTCATCAGGTAAGATTTCTGCCACGAAGTCAAAGAAGTACCCTGCAATGTATACTACGTGGCCACGAATCTGCCGGATATGCGCCTTTGGCTTCCACGAGGTACAAGTTTCTGACGATACGTGTACTTCGTGGTCGGAACTGCTGAAGACTCCCTCGACCTTGTCGGAAATGTCAGCCGTCAGCCGCTCCCGCGTCGACGACTTCCTCGCCTGGCTGGAAAAATAGCAGCAATACTATAATAAAACTCCAAGGCTGTATAGCAAGGCGGCATTGGCTCCCGAAAAGGGAGGGGACCCACGATAGTGGGGAGGACCGCCGGCTGTACAGCCTTGGAGTTTTTTATACGTCAGCTTATTTTCTGCCGCTTGACGCGATCATGTCAGCGAGAGTTCTGTTGAACTCCTCTGCCTCGGCAAGCTGCTCAAGAGTCAGATGCATACGGTAACGCCAGTAATGACGTGAGTTCGCAGGAACATTGATACGCTCTGTATTCGGATCCTCACGACGGAGCTCTGCATCCATCGAGAGCCAGTCCTGAAGCGGAAGGATAGTCAGCATTGCAGGTGACCATACATGCTGGTCGAGAATCTGGCGGCAGATCCATGGTTCGCAGAAATATGGAGCCTCGCCCTGGTTGCCGAGAATCATGTGCCAGAAGTCATTTGTCACCTCGCGGTCCTCTTCCCACCATGCACGGATAGGGTTCATGTCATGGGTAGACGTTGTACATACAGAGAGGTACGGATAGTTCGCAGGATGTGCGAATGTCTCTTCAACAGACTTAGGCATACGCTGGATCTCGAGAGAAAGGATCCTGAGATCATCCATCACCTGAGGCACTGTAGCCGGAATCATTCCAAGGTCCTCACCGCACGCAAGCATTCCTGTCGAATCAAGGAGGGCCGGAAGCTTCTGCATAGCCTTGTCCTTCCAGAACTCATTGTTGCGACGATAGAAGAAATCATCGTAGAGACGGTCGAAAGCAGCACGACGGTATGCATCAAGCACATAGTACGACTGTGTCAGCTTGGCACCGATCTTCGGATGGTAATGTCCCTCCTGACGCGGATCCTGAAGGAAGAGATCGAAGTCATTCACATCGAATCCCTGAGCCTGAAGCTCGTGCGCAGGGAACGGGAGCGCAGGATTGAAATAGCCGTTCAGACCGCTCTTTGTCCAGAGAGGAATCTCCCAGATACGGAAGAATCCGAGGATATGGTCGATACGGAATGCATCGAAATACTCCGACATCTTTGCAAGACGTGACTTCCACCATGCGAAGTCATCCTCTGCCATCTTCTCCCAGTTGTATGTAGGGAATCCCCAGTTCTGACCGTCAGCAGAGAATGCATCAGGCGGTGCTCCAGCCTGTGAATCCATATGGAAGAGCTCCGGATAGAGCCATGCATCCACGCTTGTGCGGCTGATACCGATAGGAAGGTCGCCCTTGAATACAACACCCTTTGAATGAGCATATGCACATACCTCAGAGAGCTGAGCATCAAGATGATACTGCACGAAGCACCAGAAATCGATTTCCTCTCTATGCTCCTCGCAGAACGCAGCGATCTTCTTCTTGCTGTACTTTGCATATCCCTTCCACTGTGAGAAGTCAGGGGTGCCGTTCATGTCGCGAAGCACGCAGAACGCAGCGTATGGAAGGAGCCAATGTGTATTCTTCTCAACGAAAGCCTGATATGCCTTTGTAGCGGAAAGCTTCTTGAATGTCTTGGCGAAAGCCTTTTTCAAAAGAAGGTGCTTCTCTGCATTGACTCTCTCATAATCGATCTGATCCAAAGCATTGAGCTCTGCCTGAAGAGCCTTATACTCCTCGTCAACCTTCACGCCGGCTGCAGGGAGGTTGAGGAATTGAGGATGGAGAGCGAATGTAGAGTTAGGGTTGTATGGATATGAATCCTCCCATGTATGGAGCATTGTTGTGTCATTGATCGGAAGGAGCTGAAGGATGCTCTGGCCTGTAGAAGCGGCCCAGTCCACCATCTTCTTGAGGTCGTAGAACTCACCCACTCCGAAATCATCCGCGCTGCGCAGAGCGAATACCGGGATCGCAGTACCGGCACCTCTCCAGTTGCGGCCGCTGAAACGGACCTGAAGGTCAGCCTTTACAACGAACTCATCCTTCTCAGGAAGTTCTGTGAACCATCTGTTGTCGCTGTCCTCCCATGCAAGAGGAGCCAATGTATCCTTGTCTGCAACGAGAATCTTATAGGCGAATGGTTCTGTCACGTTGAGCGCAAGAGTCCATACAGGGAATCCTGTGGCATCGAAAGGAACGATCTTCTCCCAGTTCTTGAGAGCCTTGCCGCTACCTGCAAGGGCAAGTACCTCATTTGGACGAAGTGCCGGTGCAGCCACCTGCAGAAGCACATTTGCACCCTTTGGAGCCTTCTTCGCCTTCTCAGCCTTACGGCCGAAGATCGCATTTGTGAATGCCGACGAATAGAATGGTGAATCGTATGGACGGTCAATCCATCTATCCATTACTGTGAGCTCCTTCGGAGCAATACCCTCCGGAAGAACAAGCGTATGCTTCTTCCACTCCTTACGCACTGTAACGCCGTCACGCACAACCTCGTAGCCATACTCGACAGCCTTCTCCGGATTGAAACGGGCGATCTCGCCCTGCCAGAGACCCTCAGCCGAGTAAGCGAGCGGATAGCGCTTGCCGGCAAGACAAAGGACGATCTCCTCGCCCCAGTTTGTCCTGTATTCTATGCTGATGTGTAAAGTCATATAGTATATAGTTATTAGTTGATTTTCTTCGTCATCTTCTTCCAATTCACAACAGGCAGGACGAACGAGGCTATGGAAGCTATGATCCAGAACCACGAAACCGGTCCGAAATCATACATGTCTACTCCACCCACCTGATGCGTGAATCCCTGGATAAGGTAGCCGCTGGTGATGTCTTGAAGTCCTGCAGCTACATAGCTTGAGATTCCAACCACACCGAGGGCAGCCCCTGTAGCCTTTCTTGGCACGATATCTACTGCCATGAGGCCGGCAACAATGCAATAAAGCACTCCTACCGACAAACTGAACAAAGATACATAAAAGATATTGAGAACAAAGCCACCTCCGACGAACAGAAAGAGAATCAGCGACGAAGTGCTGATAATTCCCGATAGAACGGCAGGCTTCACCCTGTCACCCTTGAACACCTTGTCTGAAAGCCAGCCGGCAAGAACCGTTCCCATGATACCGAAAATCGCAGAGAAGGCGATCACCTGGGATGCAGCTGCGAGTTCAAAACCACGGGCCTTCTGAAGGAAGAGCACTCCCCATCCGGCAATAGCATATTTAGTGATGTAGATGAATGCGCTGGAAAGGGCTATGACCCATATTCCGGGATGCTTGAGGACCATCTTCTGAAGATCCTTCGTAGCCATCTTATCTTCCTTGGTAAGCTCCTCTCCGGCAATCTCCTGAATAGACGGAAGTCCCTTGCTCTCAGGAGTATCCGACACGAAAACCAGTATCACCGCCGCTCCGGCAAGACCGGCAAGCGCTGCAACAATGAATCCCGACTGCCACCCGAGCCATCCAACGACCACGGCAAGAACATTATATGAGATGAACTCTCCGATATATGGACTTGAGCTGAAAAGGCTGTAATAAGATCCTCTCTTGGAACGGGGGAACCATCTTGAAAGGCTTATGACCCCGGGAGCCGATCCCATGGACTGCATCCATCCGTTCACGCCCCAAAGGATTGCGAAGCTTACGAATATAACGACCATCGGAATCATGCTGGTGAAAAGGCCGAGAGCTCCCATCAGGAGGTTCATGAGTGCAGAGATGAAAAGGCCTGTAGCCATGAAACGGCGTATGTTGCAATAATCTGCAATGAATCCGTTCATGAATTTTCCGATGGCATATACGAAAAGGAGGGCCGATCCGATGAGTCCGAGCTGTCCGGCAGAAAGTATCCCCTCATCTATGAGCGGCTGCTTCACCACATTGATGCTCATTCGGCAGACATAATAAAGGCTGTAGGCTATGGTCACGCCCCAGAATGTCCTGTTTCTCAAAGACTTGTAGACGCCATCCACATTTTCCTCCGACACCTTTCCGACAGAAGGCTTGCTTATTCTGAAATACGAGTACAGGCTCATTACTTATCCTTAAAATACACTTCATGCCCAAAATCACGGGCCAAACGAAGACAAAGTTATAAAAGAAAGGCAAATTTTGCTAAATTCGCATGCGATTTTAAAAACAACACTAATGAAAAGATTGACAGCCATTATTGCTTTGGCATTGATAGCCATTGCAGCAGCAGCCCAGACACCCAAGGATGTAAAGTATGTGTTTACAGAAGCGACCGACCTCAACCTCATTGGAAAGATAATCGACACCCCTAATCCATACCACAGGGTAGACACAGTGAAGTACAAGGGTTTCACCAAGGGCGAGAACGAGCAGGTACGCAGCTCGGCTGGTCTGGCTGTGCTTTTCAAGACCAATTCTTCTGTGATTTCAGTCCTCGCGGATTACGGATACATGAACCGTGCGACCAACACAATGGGCATTTCGCTCAGAGGCTATGACCTCTATATAAAGAAGGACGGCGAATGGCTCTACGCGGCATCAAAGGCCGGCGGAAACGGCAAAGAGGAAGAAAACCTCGTGATCATCAAGGACATGGATGATTCCATGAAAGAGTGCATGCTCTACCTCCCTATCTATAGTGAAGAGTATTCGGTGAAAATCGGAGTGCAGGAAGGTGCCGTGATCGAATCCATCGAATCACCTTTCCGTCACAGGATCGGAATCTTCGGTTCAAGCTATACTCAGGGCATCAGCACAAGCCGTCCGGGCATGAGTTACCCTATGCAGCTTATGCGTATGACAGGTCTTCAGATCCTCAGCCTCGGATGCAGCGGAAACTGCAAGATGCAGCCATATTTCGCTGACGTACTCTGCGACGCTGACGTAGACGCATTCATCTTCGACTGTTTCTCGAATCCAGACGCAAAGATGATCGAGGAAAGGCTCTTCCCATTCATCGAGAGAATCCAGGCCGCACATCCTGGCAAGCCGCTGATTTTCCAGCAGACCATCTATCGCGAAAGCCGCAACTTCTGTCTTAGCGCAGACGCTAAGGAAAGCGGCAAACAGGCTATGGCTGAGAAACTTATGAAAGAAGCAGTGAAGAAGTACAAGGACGTTTACTTCATCCAGACAAACGCTACAGACAAGATCCATTCGACCTCAGTCGACGGTATCCACCCTTCAGACTACGGCTACACACTCTGGGCAGAATCCATCAGAAAGCCTGTCGTAAAGATTCTGAAGAAATACGGAATCAGATAAGCTCTTGGGATCGGATCCTGGGATTCAAAATCCTGTGACTCCGAGATTCGGGGGTCCAGATTCGGGGACACCGAGATTCAGGGTTCTGGGATTAGGGATTCTGTGACTAGGGATTCTGTGACTCCGAGATTTCCATGTCCGTAAAAACGCCCCTTTTACGGATGAACCCCACTAAATAATGCCTGCCGTCCGTAAAACCACCCTTTTTACGGACGGCGTTCTTTCCTCGCCTTCTCTCGTCACCTCTTCCTGTTCCCGTTTCCCTATTCCGTCTTCTTTCCTTTCCTTTCCTTTCCCTTTCCCTGTTTCCGTCCCCTTTCCGTTTCCCTTCGCGTGTTTCTTTTCACGTTTCCCCTCCAGCTCCGTTTTCAGCTCCGTTCCATCCACAGTTCCCTCTTCCCCCTCGCGACACAGGGTTTTCACAGCAAAAGTGTGTATCGCGAACAGAGAATCCGCCATTACCCGCAAAAATCTGCAGCGACACAGACTTTTCGACTCAAAACACTGTGTCATGGACACCTTTCTGTATTTTCACGCGAAAACCTTCCAGCGACACAGGGTTTTCACAGCAAAAGTGTGTATCGCGAACAGGGAATCCGCCATTACCCCGCAAAAATCTGCAGCGACACAGACTTTTCGACTCAAAACTGTGTGTCATGGACCCCTTTCTGTATTTTCACGCGAAAACCTTCCCGCGACATAGGGTTTTCACAGCAAAAGTGTGTATCGCGAACAGAGATTCCGCCATTACCCGCAAAAATCTGCAGCGACACAGACTTTTCGACTCAAAACAGTGTGTCATGGACACCTTTCTGTATTTTCACGCGAAAACCTTCCCGCGACACAGGGTTTTCACAGCAAAAGTGTGTATCGCGAACAGGGACCCCGCCATTACCAGCAAAAATCTGCAGCGACACAGACTTTTCGGCTCAAAACAATGTGTCGCAGACAGGATGGACGGACTGGCTTCATTACACAGACTAGTCAGCAAGAACCACCTTGCGGTATCGGGCCGACAGATAGACGGTTCGGGCAAGGAGGTGGGCGAAGTAGGCGGCCATGAGGATGTGCATGGCTATGTATCCGTAGCGGGTGGACGGAACGGCAGATGAGGGATCAGTTGAAGAAGAAGGCATGAAATGGTTCAGGCAAAGGATGCCGATGAACCATACAGCTGCAAAGCCCACGACAGCCCAAAGCATGGAGTTTCTGATGGCTTTTGAAGCCGTTGCTCCTATGTATATTCCGTCCCATGTAAATGCGGCACAGCCGATCACCGGCATAAGGAGCAGCCACGGAAGATATTCCCTCGAAGCCTCAACAACAAGCGGATCGGAGGTCATCATCCTCAACATAGGCACACCTGCAAACTGATATACAACCATGAATATCAATGCAATAGCCATGCTCCATACAAATGTCCACCTTATGGTCTGGCGCAGCATGACACCGTCGCGTGCTCCTATGTATTTACCCGTCATGGCCTCACCTGCATATGCAAATCCGTCTGTGAAATATGAGAATATCATCAGGAGCTTCATCAGTATCGAGCTGACGGCCAGAAGCAGGTCACCGTATCGGGCAGAGATCACGGTAAAGCCAATGTAAATGGCGATAAAGCAAAGGGAACGCACAAAAAGATCACGGTTCATCACGAAGAACCTGCGGGTCTCGGTACCCTTGAACACATCCTTGAGCTCGGATCTGGAAATCAGCGACATCGTACTGCGGCGATACTTGAAAAACATCAGGACAGCAGCCACAAGAAGACCGGAATACTGTGCTGCGACCGTTCCCGCAGCAATACCGGCAAAGCCCATTCCCTCGTAGCCAAGAGGCTTGAATCCTAAGGAAAGGACAATGCTCATAAGAACATTCATTCCATTGACAGTCAAATCAGTAGCCATAGGGCTCACGCTATCCTGCATTCCGATGAACCATCCCTTGAAGGCCATCAGGCCAAGGGTTGCAGGCGCAGCCCATATGCGTATGAAGAAATATCTGGAAGCGAGTGCGCGCACCTCGGGAGTACAATCAACGACAAGAAAGGCAGCCTTGACGAATACCCATTGTATGGCAATGAGAACCAACGCACATGCGAGAGCTATTCCGAAGGCACGGGTAAAGATCCTCGCACACTCCTTCCTGTCTCCCCTGCCATATGCCTGAGCTGTAAGTCCTCCTGTTCCTACACGCAGGAATCCGAAATTCCAATACAGCAGGTCGAAGAGCATGGTTCCGATGGCTATGCCTCCGATCATTGTTGCGGCATTTGCATCAAGATGGCCGGCCACGGCAATATCCACCATTCCCACCAAAGGGACGGTGATATTGGCCAGGATGCTAGGAATGGCCAGTTTCAGAATGTCTCTGTTGATTGTTTTCATTGAAAAGATCCTTCACTACGTTCAGGATGACAACTACCTGTATTTGCCTTCTTCATCCAGCATGCCGAGGTATGAAGAATAGCGGTCATAGCTTATCTCTCCGGCCTCTACAGCCTCCTTTACAGCACATCCCGGCTCATGGGTATGTGTGCATGGGGCGAATCGGCAGCCTTCAGAGGCCTTGAGCATTTCAGGGAAATAAAGTGCGATTTCTTCCTTTTTCAGATCCACAAGACCGAAGCCACGAAGGCCGGGAGTATCTACGATGAAACCGAGAGATCCTTCACTTCGTTCAGGATGACAGGAATGCAGCGCGTACATTTCGTAGAAAGTCGTGGTATGCTTGCCCTGAAGATGTACGTCGGAAATCTCTCCGACACGAGGGTCAAGCGACGGGTCAAGAGCCTTGATAAGTGATGACTTTCCTACTCCTGAAACTCCTGAAAAGAGGGAGACATGGCCATTGCAGGCCTCTCTAAGGGCATCTATGCCCTCGCCTGTCAATGCAGACACCTCCATCACAGGATATCCTGCACCCTCATAGATTTCATGAAAGGCCTGAAGCATTTCCGCATGTGACTCACGGTACAGGTCGACCTTGTTGAGCACGATGGTTGCAGGTACGTTATAGACCTCGCAGGTGACAAGGAGGCGGTCCAGGAAAGGAAGCTTTATCTCAGGATAATCTATTGTCGCGATGATGAACGCGCGGTCAAGATTGGCAGCGATGATATGGGACTGGCGGGAAAGGTTTGTAGATTTGCGGATGATGTAGTTCTTCCTTGGGGAAACTGCAGTGATAGCCGCAGGATTTTCAAGATTTATCTGATCCTGAGGCACTTCCGATTCGAATGTAACCACATCTCCTACAGCCACCGGATTGGTAGCCGTGCTTCCCTTGAGCCTGATCTTTCCTCTGAGCACTGCAGGGAAAAGATTCCAGTCAGGAAGCTGGGCCAGAAGATAGTGGCTTCCCGTATGCTTTACAACCGTCGCTTGTCCTTTAATCGCCATATATACTTGTTTAAAGTGCAAAGATAAAGAATTATACTTATCTTTGTAGGATATAGAATTATAATTATGACACAGGAAAGTCACATCGACACCGCTCTGAAGGAGCTCTTCGACAATCTCAGGTTCTGTGAAGAGCCAAAAGGTCTGTATGATCCTTTGAGGTACATGATAGAGATCGGAGGAAAGCGTATCCGCCCGAGACTCTGTCTTACCACATATTCGCTTTTCAAGGACGGTTTCCCTGAAAACATACTCGGACCGGCTGCAGCCCTGGAAGTATTCCACAGCTTCACCCTCATCCATGACGACATCATGGACAAGGCGGACGTACGACGCGGAGTGCCTACGGTATATCGCAAATGGGACGAGAACACAGCCATTCTTTCCGGCGACGTGATGTCCATCGAAAGCTACAAGCTCATAGCGAAAGCGCCCGCAGAAGTGCT
>JAEIGA010015682.1_pt1 | contig 11534 bp, 11 predicted proteins | sample 9270691 | NCBI WGS metagenome assembly JAEIGA01 (sample SAMN17057246, study PRJNA624740) | gut metagenome | biome: biome; isolation source: fecal sample | host: Bos grunniens | place: China: Xizang | collected 2019
ACATGCCCTTCGGCTCATATCAGATTGGTCGCACCGAGGGTGTTACCAATGCCATACGCATAATGAAGGAAACGCATGCCGACGCCCTGAAACTGGAGGGCGGGGTGGAGATACTGGACACCGTGCGTGCCATCCTGGATGCCGGTATCCCTGTGATGGGACATCTGGGCCTCATGCCACAGAGCATCAACAAGTACGGAACCTATAGCGTTCGTGCCAAGGAGGATGCCGAGGCAGAGAAACTCATTGCCGATGCCCATGCTCTGGAGGAAGCCGGATGCTTTGCTCTGGTGCTGGAGAAGATTCCTGCTGCTCTGTGCCAGCGTGTGTGTCAGGAACTGACCATCCCCGTGATTGGCATAGGTGCAGGTCCTGCCGACGGACAAGTTTTGGTAATACACGATATGCTGGGTATGAACCAGGGCTTCTCTCCCAAGTTCCTTCGCCGCTATGCCGACCTGTTCTCCATCATGACCGAGGCCATCGGCCAGTACATCACCGACGTGAAGACTGAGGACTTCCCCAACGAGGGAGAAAGGTATTAGAAACGGAAAGGGGAAAACGGAAAACGGAAAGGGGAAAACGGAAAACTACCCTCCCCTCTTGCGTTTGAACAAAGTTGTTTGTCCGTTTTGCAATGAGATAATAAAGAACTCCGACTGATATTGTCAACATGACGAATATCTGCCGGAGTTCTTTATTTGTATGTAAGAATATTACTTTTTCTTAGGGCAGTTCTGCTTCTTCTCGCAGTTCTGCTTCTTCTCGCAGTTCTGCTTCTTCTCACAGTTCTGCTTCTTTTCGCAGTTCTGCTTGCATTCTGCCTTCTTTTCGCAAGTTGCGCAGTCCTTCTTTTCGCATTTGTCCTTCTTCTCGCACTTCTGCTCACACTTCTGCTTTTTGTCACACTGCTTCTTGGGGCACTGTGCATTGGCTGCTACTGCTGATCCAAAGAATATAGCCATCAGGACTACCTTGAAAATTGTCTTCATAACTATTTTTGTTTAATTAATATTTTGCTTTTAGTTAAAGAACCCCATAGAGAGTATCGCCATGGGGTTCTGTAAAGGTGCCGCACTGATGATGTGATGAAACTCCTTACGATAGGATTTGAGGGCCTGTTTCGCTTTTGTAATCCATCTAACCATAATGGGATGGCACGCCATTAGCGGACAGAGCTGATCTCGGTTTCTGAATTTAACTGATGAGTATCCCGATCAAACCAGTGCGGCTTTATGTCTTGGATGTTTAGCATGTCGGATGTTTTATGCAAAACCTCTGTTTCTTTCATCCTTGCAATGCAAAGATAGCAAAATTATTTGTACTACGGAACATTCCGACTGCATTTTTTACATGATTTAATTATTTATTAGTTTTAATTTAGAAGAATATGCTCTCACACCACCGTACGTGCCGTTCGGCATACGTGTTTGCTCATGCTGAGCGTACACAAAATACCCGCAACCAGATTGTGGTCACGGGTATCACATATATAATATATAATGTATACGACAAATATTACTTTATCTTCTGCCAGTACAGAGTCTTGCCAATGCCCATGATGGTTGCACGCAACTTCAACTTATCCTTGGTTTCAAACTTTGCAGTAGCATTAACCTGCATTCCCTTTGTGGGGTCGTAAATCTTAGCACCGCTCCATTCTTTATCCTCAGCATCAAACTTAAGACCACGTACAAGAACTACCTTATCGATGTCAACATTGCGCAAAGCCTTGTCGGGATTCTTTACGTCCTTACGCTTTTTGCCATCCTTATCGAAAGGCTTTTCTACCCAAAATACCTGAGCGTCATATGTACCCTGTGCATTCTTGGTAATGCGTACCTTGCTCTTGCTTCCACCACGGTCGGTCAGGTACTCGCCAACGATGTTGTCTGCCTTGTCATTAATACCTTGCGCAAAGATAGGACACACAGTCATCATTGCACAAATCATAATTGTTAAAAACTTTTTCATTTTATTTTTTATGTTATTTTGATTAATTCTGTGCAAAGTTACAATGATTTTTGCACATATACAACAAATATGAGAAAATATTCAATCGTTCTTCTACATTATTTTTTGGATACCACTGGATTTTACACCTCATAATACTGATTTTATTATACACAAGAAGGAGGAGTACTACACATCAAGTATTGAATTAGCATAGGTACTCGCCTTTGGTTTTATGGAAATAATTTAAATGCTTCGGTTCAAATTACTCTCATTCCGCACAAAAATAAACTTTTTCTACTCTCTACTACTCGCAAATTTGGTAAATCACTCACTTATTCGTACCTTTGCAGAGTAATAAACACGATAAAAGGAGTCATGAAGCTATTATTACTTAGCAGCCCCAACTTTTTCGTCGAGGAAGACAAGATACTGGCAACGCTGTTTGAGGAGGGTTTGGACATCCTGCATCTGCGCAAACCAGACTCGGAACCAGTATATTGCGAGCGACTTTTGACACTGCTCCCTCACAAATACCACCAACGCATTATCACCAATGACCATTTCTACCTGAAGGACGAATTTGACCTGATGGGTATACATATATCCGAGCGCAATCCCGAAAAGCCCAAGGGATATGACGGAGTAACTACCTGTACATGCTATAGCATAGAAGAACTTGCTGAAGCAAAGAAAAAGAACAAGTATGTAATACTCAGAAATATCTATGACAGCTGTTCCGGCAACTCCAGCAAATCGCAATACACACACGAGCAACTGTATGAAGCCAGCCGAAGAGGTCTTATAGACAAGCACGTCATGGCCCAAACAGGTATAACCTTGGAAAACATCCAAGAAATACGTGAACTTGGTTTTGGCGGTGCTGTTGTATGCAGCGACATCTGGAATAGGTTCAACATACATAATGGAATGGATTTCAAAGATGTGATAAAGCATTTCCACAAACTGAGAAAAGCAACAGAATAAGACCTGACATAGAGAGAGAGATAAAAGAAAGAACCCCTTATATTTCCACAAAAATGATTGAGAACAAGTCATTCAAGGTATTCTCTGGCACAGCAACACGCTATCTTGCCGAGAAGATTTGCGCCAACCTCGGATGTGAGTTGGGCAACATGACAGTAACCCGCTTTGCAGACGGCGAGTTTGAAGTATGTTTTGAGGAAAGCATCCGTGGCAAGGATGTGTACCTGATCCAAAGCACCTTCCCCAATGCAGACAACCTCATGGAGATGTTGCTGATGATTGACGCTGCAAAGCGTGCATCGGCCCGTACCGTAAATGCAGTAGTACCCTACTTCGGCTGGGCACGCCAAGACCGTAAGAGCAAACCACGTGTAAGCATCGCAGCCAAACTGGTTGCAGATATGTTCACTGTAGCTGGCATCGACCGCATGATTACCATGGATCTGCATGCCGATCAAGAGCAGGGATTCTTTAACGTGCCAGTGGACCATCTCTACGCCAGCAGCGTACTGCTCCCCTACATTGAGTCACTGAAACTGGAGAACCTAGTTATTGCAAGTCCCGACGTTGGCGGCAGCAAGCGCGCATCATCATATGCCAAATTCTTCAACTGCCCCATGGTAATGTGCAACAAGACCCGCAAAAAGGCCAACGAAGTGGCACACATGGAAGTTATTGGCGATGTGGAGGGTGCAGACGTAGTTCTCATAGATGATATGGTAGATACTGCCGGCACCATAACCAAAGCGGCAGACTTACTTAAGGAAAGAGGCGCTCGCACCGTACGTGCCCTGGCCAGCCACTGCATCATGAGCGGCCCTGCCAACGAACGTGTTGACGCATGTGCATTGGAAGAAATGATTTTCACTGACTCTATCCCCTATCATGGTACCAGCGCCAAGGTTAAGCAGCTTTCTGTTGCCGAGCTTATTGCCAATACTATCCGCAGCGTACAGGACAACGAGAGCATAAGCGACCAGTACCTTATATAAAATATAATAACTGGAGTCTACACAAAGACGGCAGATCAACGAGACAAAAATCTGCCAATCCTAAACACACATACAAAAATCCACCATGATTGCTTTCCTCACAGGAAATGTCATCATGGTGGAATTTTATTTTATATTACGCGATTCCTGCTATTATGGTTCGCCCGGGACTTACACCCGTTAGTTAATGCTCATGCTTAGCGTACAGAAAAAAGGTGTGAAAACATGAAATTGTTTTCACACCTTATTAATGTATTTTTTACACCTCAACAGCTAAGTATCAGTTCTTTGCTATTGCCATTTTCACCTGCTCTGCTATCTCGTCATACGACTTGTTTGCATCGGCCACAATGACTGGCAGGTACTCCACGGTTACCTTGCTGGGGCGCGGGAAACTCCTGTGGCGTGGCAACGCCTCGAAAGCACCTGTTATGCGGACAGGGACGATAGGTATGCACAGTTCCTTGGCCAGGATGGCAAATGTCTTCTTGAACTCACCCATCTCGCCAGTGTTGGTGCGGCGACCCTCGGGGAATATCATCAGATTTTTGCCTGCACGCAATGCCTGCGCCATGTACTGGATGGAGTTCTTCAGGTCGGACTTTTGCATGAGAATCACATTGCTGCCATGTGCCACGGAACGCTTGAAAGCGGTATTGAAGTGTTCCTCGGTGGCATAGAAATATGTATTCTTGATAGTATTCCATGACAATCCGCTGGTAACCATGGGACCATCCAGGAAACTCTCGTGGTTGGGAGCTATGATGAAGGGACCGCTGGCAGGAATGTTCTCCTTGCCCTTGAGGCTGAGGCGGAAATAGAGATGGTTGAACAGCTTTAATGTCTTGGCACCCAGGGGCAGCAGGGCATTGGAGGAAGAGGGCACAATGGCAGGTGTGCTTGTAAGCAATTGGTGCCAGTCAATATCCTCTGCCACGTCCATGTGTGTCTTGGCCTCTGATATGTGCTTGGCAAGGTTCTCCAAGGTGGCATACGAGAGGATGCTGTCGGCATTTACCTCTGCACCGAAGGTCTGCATGATGAATTCCTGCATGCTGACACGATCCAAAGAATCAAGACCGAGGTCGGTTTCGAGATGGTCGGTAGGACGAACTGCATCCAGACGTTTCTCCTTCATTACATAATCGCGCATGATGCGGTATTCCTCCATATCAGGCTCTACGATTTCCTCTACCTGGGTGTTGGCGGTTGAAACTCCGTTCTTGAGCAGATCCAGAACCTTGAAGCGCTGAATCTTGGACAATCGTGTGCGGGGCAGAGCACCGTGAAGGACGAAGATGGACATCACTTTCTTGTAGTTCATTGCCTCGTTGTTGTATGGTTCCAGCACCTTGTGCTTGAGCAGAGCCTCTATCTCGGCATCGGTCTTGCCCTTGGCAATGTCGTCCTGAGGCACGATAACGGCAACAAGTTTATCGTTGTAGTAGGACACGGCACACTCCTTCACGTATTGGTCGTACTTCTCCAACTTGAACTCTATCTCCACTGGCTGCACGTTCTTGCCGTTGGACAGGACGATGATTTCCTTCTTGCGTCCGGTGATGTACACCCTACCCTTCTCGTCGAAGCGTGCCAGGTCGCCTGTGTGCAGATAGCCATCCTTGTCAAAGAGGGCTGCAGTTTCCTCGGGGCGGTTGTAGTAGCCCTTCATGACATTATCGCCCTTTACACAAAGTTCGCCATCGATAATCTTGCACTCGCAACAGGGCAAGGGAAGGCCTGAGCATCCGGGGATAATGTCGCCGGGGCGAGTGAAACTAATCATGGGCGATGTCTCGGTCATGCCATAGCCCTCGAGCACGGTTATGCCCAGGGTTTTCATGCCATTGCCTATCTCGGTATCCAGCGCAGCACCACCGCTGACGCAATACTGGAGGTTGCCGCCCAGATTCTCGTGAACACTGGCGAATATCTTCTTGGAGAATGCATAACTGCCCACCTTCTCACACAAATTGTAGAGTGCGCGAGCCACTGCACCCTTTGCATCAATCTTCTTCTTGATACCATAGTAAAGCGTCTGCCACAGACGGGGAACACCCACCATGACAGTAACCTTGCCCCTTTGCAAGGCCGCCATGATGTCGGGACCTGACATTGTGGGGCACAGCACCACCTGCGATTCGGTGAATATGGGGGCTACCAGTGTGCCCACCAGCGGCATGACGTGGTGCAAGGGCAGAAGGATGAGGGTGCTGCTGTTCTTGTTGAAGATGGGTACCTCCTTGGACGAGATGGCATTGATGTTGACCAGCAGATTGTGGAAGGTGAGCATTACGCCCTTGGGGAAACCTGTGGTACCCGAGGTGTAGAGAATCACGCACACGTCGCTATCCTCGAAACTGATGCCCTCTTCCTTGGTCATCTCGTGAGAGCGAAGTCCCGTAAGGTCGTCCATTCGAAGAACCACGGTGTTCACGCCAGCCTTCTTTATGGCTTCCAGTGCCACGGCCTCTGTCTGCTCTGTAACCCAAATGGCATCGGGCTGGGCATCGTTCATTATATATGCCACGTCGTCTACGGTACTGCTGGCATCCACTGGAATGGCTATGCCACGGTTCTGCCAGATGGAGAAGAAACTGTATATCCATTCCACACAGTTTTCTGCGAAGACAATTGTCTTTGCTCCCTTTTCCACCGACACGTATTGTGCATACTTGCGGATGTTGGCAAGCATCTCGGCATAGGAAATCTCCTCGGTGGGAGTTACTATGGCCACACGGTCAATAACCTTGATCTTGTTTTCGTAAAACATATATTTTGTTATTAGTCGTAAGTTCTGTCCACTTATTTACATGCACAAAGTACCTTTATAAGGATATCCATGCGTAGACAAAGTTAGTGAATTATTTCGTAAAGTCTTTGTTTCCTTCGCTATTTTTGACCTATTAGGGCAAAAAGACATGGCAAAATATCCTATATCATGAGCGACAAATCCCATTGCTGATGATTCAGGTTGGATTTGCCGCTCAAAAAAGCAGAATTATATTTAATGGAACTTGTGTTGTTGCTTCTTTGATTAGAATGCGAAATTAAGGCCTACACCCACTACGTCGTTTGTACGAGAGTAGAGGTTGTTGATGCCGTTAGCATCAGTAACTGCACGATCCTTGTAGAAGGTATGCATATAACCGAGGTCAATGGTCAGGAGTTTGCAAGGATAGATGCGAAGACCAGTACCAATGGAGTTGCTGCTCAGGTTGAAGTCGGTATCGCTCATGTAATCGTCAGACAGACCATAGCTTGTGTTCTGCCATGAGAAAGAAGCGGCTACCCACTTGCAGAACTTCCACTCTGCAGAAGCCAGGAACTCCATGGTGTTGTTGTCGATGAGGTCGTTCATGTTTACCTTCTCGCCATTCACGTAACCATCCTTGGTAGCACCCTTGTCGAAATAGTAACGCCAAGAAGCGGCCACCTTAACATTCTCTATTGGACTGTACTGAGCACCGATGTTCAGCAGGGCAGGCATGTCGGTACGAACCTTCATACCTTCTTTGTACAAGGGCAGAACTTCTGTTACAGCTGCACTCTCGGGAGTTGTCTTATTTGTGAGGTTGATCTTTGTCATGAACTCATACTTGGCAGCAATTTCCAAACCCTTGATGGGACGGTAGTGGATACCGATGATAGGAGTGATTCCGAAACCAGACTGCTGGCAATCCAAAGACATGTTGGTACCTGTTTCTTGACCATTAACGGTAACATCTTTAATACCGCCAACATATGCACATGAAGCAAATACACCACGAACACCAACATAAGCAGAAAGGTTGTCAAGGAACTTGTATGTACCACCTACCTGGAAACCGAAGTAGTTTTGAGTACCCTTCATGTAAGGATTAACTGTGTAGCTCTTAAAGTTCTGTTGACCGTAAGCGACAGCATCCTGTTGCATCTTGGCCATAGCATCAGCCTGGCTCATACCCTGCTGCATATAACCCATTACGGTTGCCGGACCAGCAGCCTCTGCCCACTTTTGAGCAATACCAGCGATACCGTTCTTGATGGTCAGAGCCTCCAAAGAACCCAAACCGTCCTCAAACTCGCAAGTACCACCACCAGCTACTACACCGAAGCGAGCTGATATGCTCCACTTGTCCTGAACGTAAGCAAAGTCGAATGAAGGAACTACAGGAGCGAAAGCCTCACCCTTAAAAGTATGAGTAGCACTATTGTTATTTTGATTCAAAGCAAAGAGAGGGAAAGTGCTCTGAATTGTACGGCTCTGCATAGCGGTCATTGCAGAAGCGCTAATGTACCAGCCCTTATTCAGGAAAGCCTGACCAGCGGGGTTGGCATAAAGGCTGGTGAGGTTGATGTCTGCGTCCTGTGCGAAGAAACGCAAGCTGTGGGCATTCTGATTAGTTGTTGTCAAAAGACCACCAGCGAAAGCTGATGTTGCGGCCAAAGCTACGGCCAAAGAAGTTACAATCTTTTTCATATATTTTACATTGTTTGTGTAAATCCGGGTGCAAAGGTAACACATTTTAGCAATACATGTGCACAAATTGAGAAAATTCAGACAATATATTGCATTTTTGTGCACTTATTGACTAAAACATACGTATTGCACCTTATATATATAATATATACGCGCGCACACGCACGAAAGGCAAAGGCATATGCCCAGTGCTTACAAAGGCATAAAAACATGGCTTTATAGGAAGAATACTGCTGATTTTAGGAGAAATCCTTTCTACATTTTCCATAATAGACATATCTTTGCACTTGCAATAAAACAAAGATATAGTTACCAATATGAAAAAAACATTATTTCCCGCTCTTGTAGCCTGCTTGTCAATTTGTAGTTGTGCCATCGACAAGAGCAATGGCAATGCAAGCGAACCAAATGTAATCGGTCAGTGGAACATAGTTGAGGCCAACGGCATGGGTACGGATAGCACAGAGACAAAACCCTTTATCCTGTTCTCTGATAGCGGCATGGTAAACGGACATGCCTCGGTAAACACTTTCTTCGGTCAATATACCCTTAAGGGCGACAGCATCTTCTTTGACCAGATGGGCGCAACAACCATGATGGGACACGACATGGATGTGGAAATGGCCATAATGACTGCACTCGGCCAGTGCGTTACACTGGAGATACAGGATTCCATACTTAAGGCCAAGGACCATGATGGCAATGTGGTAATGAGCATGAAACGCAACTGAGAACATACAACAACATAACAAGGCACAGAAAACGACGAAAGGCGGTTCTGTGCCTTGCTTTGTGATTAAAGCCAAATCCGATTGAGTTAACCCTTGCGTCCGCGCTTCCACCACAGATAGTAGCCGGTCAGTGGAAGGGTTCCGCCTATGAGGGCAGCATCCGCTTTGTTTGTCGTTCTCGGACGCTGCACGCTGTGTCCCTACCATGCTTCTGCTCTCGCTTCCTACGTAGGTTCCGTTCGGCATCGCCAAATTTGAGTAAATTGTTTTGCCCTCATGACACCAGTTCAATACCGAAAATCAAGGAGAGAGAGGGCATGGAAAGGACACTGATAATAAAAATATGCAAATTAATTAACGGCAGATGTAATAAAACAACATCCCCAAACGTCTAAAGTGTAGAATAAGAGAACGGAAGAAACAAACAATCATGAACCAAGAACAAGAATTTTCGGAGTTCGTGCACCGGCACAAGTCCACCATATACACCGTGTGCTATATGTTTTCCAAGGACAACGACGAGGTGCAGGACCTGTTTCAGGACATACTCACCAACCTATGGACAGGCTTCGACTCGTTCCGCGGAGAGGCACAGCAAAAGTCCTGGGTGTGGCGCGTGGCATTGAACACATGCATTTCTGTGGAGAGAAAAAAGAAGAAACGACCCCAATTGGCTCAATTGTCTATGGACATAGACCTATACGCTGATGACGACAACGACATCCTTCAGGTGCAGGCCCTGCACAAGCGTATCAGTTCCCTTGGCCTCGTTGACCGTGCCATCATCCTGCTATGGCTGGAGGATATGAGTTACGAGGAGATTGGCTCCATAATGGGCATCACCTCCAGGAATGTCGGAGTGAAACTATTCCGCATCAAGGAGCGTCTGAAGCAGATGAAGGACAAATAGCATCAACTACCCCTATTATTACCCACATTACATAGATAAAGCACACTCGTTATGAAAGATATGGAATTAGAAGAAATGCGTGCCCAAATAAACCTTCTGAAGAAGATGCTGGACAAACAGAGCATAGTCAACAATCACCTCCTGCAACAATCCATGAAAGCAAAGGTGAGTACGATACACCGCCAAGGCTGGAAGGGTGTGGCATGCGGCATTGTTGCCATTGTCCTCAACACCCTGCTCTATTTCGTAGGTGCCCTCAGTCTTCCGGTATTTATTATTACCATACTGTTTATGCTTTTCGCTATCCTTGGCACCTGGTATTCCCACGAACCATTGAACGAGAAGGACCTGCTGGGGAATGATATCCACACCACAGCCAACGCCTTCTCCCTAGTGAAGAAACGCTACAAGTTCTGGCTGCATTATATCACCCCCATTTCAATCATCCTTTGGTTGCCCTTGTACTGCCGCGACTATGTCAATTCTTTGGGCTTGCCCCAGGAGGCGGCCAAGTATACTGTCATGGCACTGCTCATCTCTGCCTGCATAGGAGCACTGATAGGCTATCTCTGGCACCGCAAAGTAGTGAACGCTTGCGATGAAGCCCTGAAGCAGTTGGAGGAAGTTTGAATAGGGTGGTCAAATGGAGCGAGCACAGAGAAGGGATTTATAACCTCATCTCCATGTTGGATTTCTCTATCCCCTGCATGGCCCTGGATATGCCATCATTGTCGGCACGTTTGCGGTAGAGGTCCAATGCATTGGCATACTTCTCCTTGGCTTCCGAAAAGCGCCCTTCCTGGAAATACACATCGGCCAGCAGGCAGAACACGTTGGCAAGACTGATGTCTACCTGATGGTTGCTGCCCATGGCATAATGCACATGTATGGCTTCGGAAAAAGCACGTTTGCTATCCTCGTTTCTGCCAAGGTCGGCAAAATACATGATGGCAAGGGATTGATACACCTTTGCCAACTCCGCCTTGTAGGAATGGCGCATCATAGCGTCTACGTGGCGATATGTCGCCACTGCTTCCAGATAAAGTGCCTCTGCCTCCTGCACATTGCCATGTTCCCTACAGAAATCGCCCATGGCGGCCAGGGTGCTTGCCAGCTCGGGTTCATAGATCTTTGGGTTCTCCTTGGCAAGGCGGCGGAACTCTGCCAGGCACTTGGCTCGCTCCTCTTCAGATGCAAAGTTCACATCTCTGGCCAGATGCTCCTCTATCCTTCGTGCGGCATACTTCCACATCTTAAAGCAGAAGACCAGGAAGGTTACGAGCATCACGAGGACAAGAGACTTGGGAAGTGTGCCCACGGAAAACAGCATCGTGTCGTAAAGTCCGTGCAGCAGTATGGGCACAAGTAGGACCATAAGACGGTTCGTGGAGTGGCGTTTGGAGTTGGGGTAGAACTTGACCAGCGAGTAATAGTATCCCATCATTATGCCATAGCACAGATGTCCCGGCACGGCAAATATGGCCCTCACGATTCCCACG
>JAEIGA010015683.1_pt1 | contig 11534 bp, 12 predicted proteins | sample 9270691 | NCBI WGS metagenome assembly JAEIGA01 (sample SAMN17057246, study PRJNA624740) | gut metagenome | biome: biome; isolation source: fecal sample | host: Bos grunniens | place: China: Xizang | collected 2019
AAGTCTGAATCGGCGTGGCTTAAGAATACTAGAGTGACTTTCAACAATAATCCTCCTGTAGAATCGATCTGTAATGATGAGTCCCTTGATGTGACTGCATCTGTTGCTGTCAATGTCTTGCCGTATGACAATGTCCCGGTGAAGGTGCAAGGCAGGAAGAAGTATGTGATACCTAGCCAACTGGATAAGGATCCGGCTGCATCTCGTCCGAAGTGTGAATTGGAAAAGGTTGCTGAGAATGTCGATGTTGAGAGGAAGGGTGTAAGCAAGGATGTGTTCGGTACCTGCATCCATAATTATTTTGCTGCCCACAGATGGTCGCCTGAGAGAAAGTATCAGCAGGTGAATGTGAGAAATGCCGAGCGTGTGGTCGCTGGATTCGGTTTTGGCGAACTGATTGATGCTGAGAAACTTGTAGGTCAGGCTGATGCATTCTTCGATTACATTGAGAAGAAATACGGTCAGATTGTGACTGCCGAGCATGAAATACCGTTTGTCCACCGTAGAGACGGCCAGGTGATTTCCGGTGAGATCGACCTCTATCTGAGAACGGTGACCGGTGAGAGCATCCTTGTAGATTTCAAGAACCCGCAGATGGGCATGGATCCGAGTCCTGAAGCACTGAAGTATATTGCTGTCGGATATTGGCCACAGCTGGATGCATACAGCAACGCTTTGAACGCTGCGGGTCATCCGGTCAACCATGTCTGCATATATTACGCAATGCTGGGCATCGCTGCGGAATTGGTTTAGAATGTATAGGGGCTTGAGATGATTTACCGAGTGTAATGATTTTGAGGTTAGTGATAGATACGAATGAATAAAGATATAAGACATATGAAGACAATTTTAGGATCTGGTATTTTCAATCTGGACAGGGTTTTTCTCAGAGAGTATCCTCTCGGCCCACAGCAGAACAGGACATATGATGAGAGACTTGTTGTGGAAGAGGCCGGTGGCACATGCGGCAATGTAATGTGTATGCTTGCTCATTTCGGATGGCAGACGTTCCCACAGGTTGTGCTTGACAATTCTGAGGAGGGACATAAAATTGCGGAATCTTTGAAGAATTACGGATGCAACTGTGAGTTTGTGTCGAATGTTGAAGGTGGCGGTACGACGATTCTCAATGTGACTCATAAACTTAACGCTGACGGTTCTCCTAAAGTGAGTGTCCGTGCCGGTTCTCCGGGTGGCAGCAGGTTCCCTAAGAGGCATTTCCTCCGTCTGAGAGATGAGGCGCCAGCTTTTCTTCAGGCTCTTGATTTTGTTCCTGAGGTATTCTTCTTCTACGATTCTGCGGCGGGAAACCGTCTCCTTGCAAGTGAGTTGGGCAGCAAGGGTTCGTTGGTTTATTTCGAGCCTTCTGCCATAAAGGAAAAGAAGGATTTTGAATCTGTCCGCTTGAGTGATATAATCAAGTTCTCAGGCGAGAATGTTCCTGACAGTTCATTTGTGGATGATTACAAGGATAAGTTGTTTATCCAGACTCTTGGCGGTGACGGTCTTCGCTTTAATCTTAGAGGAGAAGGATGGGTGAACCTTCCTCCTGTGGAAAATGATAATGTTGTCGATTGGGAGGGTGCCGGCGATTGGACGACATCTACATTCCTTAATGAATTGGCTAAGGCTGATGCCTTGTCGATCAAGAGATTGACTTCTGAGGTGGTCAAGGCTGCTCTTGAGAAGGCGCAGATCGTTGCGTCGAAGAGCGTGTCGTTTATGGGTAGCAAGGGTATGATCAATAAAACTGTGTAACGAACAATGGCGGTATTTTATCACGGAGCACATTCTCTATTTGAAAAGTTCACAAAGTCTTGTGCAGGCAGCCAGGGATTCAAGTGCGGATATGGTGTCTATGTTACATCTGTATATTCTTTTGCTGCCCAGTGTACGAGTGACACGAATGGCGATCATTATGTCTACACTGTCGAGATACCGGAGAAGTCGGAAACCAATCATATTGCTTATAAGCAACCTGTTCATAAGGATATCGTCCATGCTGTTCAAAAGGTCCTGGGCATAGTTCTTTCGTCTGGAGAGACTGATGACGGATGGAAGTTCATGGAGGCGCTGGAAAAGCATTTCCGTGAAGGCAGGAAGACTGTTACTGTTAAGGATGCGAAGAAAGTGGCAGAGGCGCTTCTTGCAGTTGGAGTAGAATTGATTGAATGGCCGTATGTGTGGACAGATTATTCGCAGGGTGTGAATATGACTGTTCTCGATGCTGCCAAGGTGAAGATTATAAGTGTTGAGAAGGTGCATAATGGGAATCCCGATGAGGAAGAATGTGCCAATACGCATCGCGTCGCTCATCTTATCAAGAAATATTACAGTCAATATTACACCATAGAGACCTATCCTGCCAAGGATTGCGCAAGGATAACAGCTGTTGCAGACGAGTGGGGCTTTCTTGGTAATTTCGCCCCGGCACCACTTGAGGTGAACGGTGTCAGGTTCAGTAACAGCGAGCATCTTTTCCAGGTGATGAAGTTCAAGGAAAAGGGTGTTGTGCAGAACGTATACAATGGATATTCTTTCGGTGGAAACGGCGCTCCAGCCAAGATGGCTGCCAAAAGTTACGAGACAGTTGGTTTCAAGCGTGAGGATTGGGGAGAGATGATCGTTGATGCCATGAAGTTCTGCCTCCAGACGAAGTACGACCAGTCTGAGACGTTCAGAAAAGAACTTGAGCGAACCAAGGGCAAGTTTATCGTAGAGGATCAGACATCGTCTTCAAAGAAGTCTCCTGACACATGGAGTGTAAAATTGAAAGGAGACAGCTTTGTGGGTCCCAGCTTGCTTGGCCGTCTCCTGATGGAGTTGCGTGACAATAAAGGAAAGCTGGATTACAAGCTGCCAGATGATGCTTTTGATTTTATAGAATATCTGAAATAAATACCAGCAGAAAGGGGCTGACCATTGCGGTCAGCCCTTGAATCGTCTCAAGAGTCTTGCTCTGAGATGGTTTAACGGGCAGTTGATCTTTTCGGACGAGTCGGCGAAGTACAGCTTCACTCGTCCGTTCTGATACATTCTGTTCGATGTGTTTGATGATCTCTGGAATCACTGAGTTGAACGCACTCATGTATGCTATCATGTCTTTCGGCAGCCGGTTCTTCCATATGTTTTGAATAGGTGTCATTAACTATTCTTCTGACTGATGACTTGAGGGTGGCTGCCCCAAAATTTCTCCTGAATCATGCGATATGCTTTGAATGCATTTGCGATGAATATCGCCGCTTCATGCGAGTCGTACCAGGCCAGGTCGATGGGGTTTTCATCATTGCTTATGTGTCCGTCGAATGACATTATCAGGGAGTCGTCATCCGTTGCTGTCAGATAGAGACTTCCGCCATATTCGCACTCGATGGAACAGCGTCTCTTGCTCAACCTGTTGACTTTCAGATGTCTTTTGGATGGCGTCAGATCACGCACCACTGCAGCCAGACCCTCATTTGCGGCAAAGGATGCGTCAAATTCTTCATACATCTTTTTTACACACGCTGCCCAAGCTTCTTCAATGCCTCTGAGGAAGCCCGATCTGCTCATGTAAGATGATGAGTCGATCGAATAGACGGAGTCGAGATTGTATGTACACGGGGTGTTCATCTGCAGTCTGGGAGTCATCATATATTAACGGGATTGTAGTTCAGGATACTTTTAAATATTTTTTCTTAGCCACTATGTTACTATGTCCGGAGAAAATTATATAACTTTATAGGTTGTAATGTAATAAAACACATCGCATATGAAAGGTTCATATTCAGTAATTGAGAGAGAAGGAAGGTATTGGCTTTCTTTTAACGACAGGATGTATATCACCCCGTTCTATTTGAACATATCATCTGAAGACAAGGGATTGGTTGAAGCAGCAGCAAGGAAAATTGAGGAAGGCAAACCAACCTTAGTCATGAGGTATCTGTGTAAGTACAGCAATGAAGAGCTTGTCAAACTTATGCAGGATCTGAAGGTGGGGGATATTTATTGGTATAGATATTCGTTCACTAATGACCCTGAGCTTTGTGCAAGTTCGTTCTCTAATCTGCAGTTGCGAAAACTGATTGATGCCTACACTGATTGTGGATCAATGGGTCTGGTTTGTAACGTGGCTTCTAAAACTGACTATAGTCCAAGGCTTTGTGCTAGAATTGTTGAGGCGTGTTTTGCCGAAAATGGGTGCGGTATAGATATGGAGAATATGATATCTGACGATGATGCAGAGGTGTTTCTGAATAAATATCAAGGTTTTCTTATTCCCGCTGCTCCAAAGGCGAAAAGCAGGTTTGAGGCTTTGCTTCTGAAATTTGAGATTGAGGAAGAAGATGACGATTCTGACTGGGACGATGAGGAGGATGAATATGAGGGTGCTGGATATGAGCCTGATGCGTATGATATGGACTGCGAGGAGGATGCGGAGTCGGTTGCACGCAGAATGACGGAACTAGACGAAGAGACTTTGAGACAGTTCAATGTTGTCCGTGATTTTGTTTCGAAACATCAGGACTTTTGGGCTGACTTTGAGGATTGTGATGCTGTTTATCGTCCTTTCTTCCATGCCGGTGATGGTGAGGAGGTCATGAGGTTCTGGTTCAATCCTCCGTTGAATGGACAAGATGAGAGCTATCCATGTGAAAGCGATAAGATTGTTCTGACCAAGTCAGGAAAGATCCTGGTGGAAGATCATGGTGATGGCAGATTCTACAATATATTGGACTGTATAGGCGATACGCTTGAGAATGCTGTGTACGCAATCGAAACCTTGGGTAAGTAATTGATTTATCTATTTAGCGGCGGAGCTGGCGTTGAGGGAGTTCAGGAGGGATGAACTGACATGACAGCCGTCCGTGAGGCCACTGTCTTTTACTGAGTCGTTTCCATATTCCATCCTGATCAATCCTATAAGTGTGTCAGTGTCTGCTGTCTGGGAGTCATCATATGTCAACGGGATTGTAGTTCGGGATACCTTTAGATATTTTTTCTTAGCCACTATGTTACTATGTCCGGAGAAAATTATATAACTTTATAGTTCTTATGTAATTTATGTGTTATGAAACTATATCACGGCTCGCCTTTTTTGTTTGAATCATTCAATCTTGATGCACTTGCTGAGGGTAGTGGCATAAAATTCGGTGCTGGAGTCTATCTTACTGAAAGTTTTGACACTGCTGTGACATATTCATCTCCGAGGAAGATGACAGCAGAGCGTAATCTTGTTTATACTGTTGAGGTTCCGGACAAGACGGAGTTGAATTTTTTGCCGTATCCTGCTCTTGTGCGTCCTGAAGTTATAGAGAAGGTTGAGGCTAGACTGAACGAGACTGTACCGGAAATAGCCAAACTTAAGGGTAAGTTTCTCAGGAAGTATCTTGCCCACAGATTGACAGGTGTTTCAAAGGAAAATCTGCTTACAGAAACAAGGATTGAGAAGCCGACCACTCTTGAGGGAGAAAAACTCGCCTCGCAATTCTTGCTGGAGGTAGGAATTCTTTATATCGAATGGCCTCAGGGTGCATGGAAGAAGTATCCGGATTGCGTAAAGAATTATGCTGTCTTGGATCCATCAGTAATAAATATTCTGGAGGTCAAGGAAATAGATAGACAGGCGGAGATGAAATCGAAACATTAGGTAAGCAATCCATGTTATAACTGATTTATATGAAGAATATTAATATAGGACACCTGATGGAGGTTGCGGCGGAGCTGGCGTTGAGGGAGTTCAGGAGGTATGAACTTGGCTCGTCAGGTTACAGCAGAAGAGAGTTCTATTTGAAATATGTATCTCTGGCCAGAAAGAACTATCTCAGGATATTCTGGAGGAAACTCAATGAATTTGCTTTGCGCTCGTACAGAGGCCAATGCCGCGAACCGCTTTCTTTGGGATCTTTGAGATATAGCTTCATGTTCAGGCGCTCTGATTCTATGAAACTGATTGATGTGGATAGTTGGCTTCAGGTGGCGCTTAGCAATACTTCGTATTTCCTGACGGAGACAAAAGGGAAAGTATACATTGCAGCCACGGATATGGGTACATATCCTGTAAATATGCCTGCGGATCGTCTGCTTGATATGATTAATGCCTATGATGCTTATATGAGCACCGATATCGATTCGCTTGTGAAGGATGTAATGACTTCATGCAATGCTCAGATCAAGGCTGATGAATTGTTGACGGCTGCGGTTGAGTCTATGGTGGCAGACCTGATCAAGGGCAAGCATATAGGGCTCAGTATGCATGAGCATAAGGACAGAATGTATTGCAAAGTCGAGGTGCTGAATCGCTGGAATGAGCAGGTTTCCTTCAGGACTACCTTGGAGACTTTCCGTAAGGATTTTCTGGTGAATTGTCATAAAGCCAGGATAAGTGTCAATATCAGAAAGGATAATGAGCAGATGCTGAAAGCTGCAGCCAAGAAGAATCCTGTGTACGAGATTCTCGGCAAGGCTTCTTTCCTGAAGAATGTGGATATTTGTCCGATGACGAGAAACAAGATGACCGTGGATGGCGCGTTAAGGTTTGATGGGGATCCCGCTGATATCTTTAAGCTTGGATCGCGTCGAAATTACAATAGCTATGCATTCGATAAATTCTGTGATAAGGAGCTTGCATCGCATCTTCTTCATTCTCCGAATCTTCTGTGTATGCTGTGCTTTGCACCAGTAACTGAAAAGAATCCGATTGTAATGGATATTGATGGGAAGCCGGTCAAGTTCACTATGGTGGATTTTGAATGTGATGGAGAGGTTGTCAAGCTGTTCTCTAAAGAGCATGATATCATCCTTCTGCTGGATTCCGGATTCACGGAGTATCTTTCTTACGGCAAGCAGAGCGGTATCGATGGCTCTGCATATGCCAAGCGTTATGCGAAGATGGCTTCAAGTATGGAAGAACTGGGGCTGAAGTTTACAGGAGATAGTCTGCAGGCGGCAGAGGGTGTCACCAGACTTCATGCGAAAGGTCTGGCTAAAATGCTCTCGCATGCTGTCGGTTTCGCTGATCATTATTCTATGTGGAAAGGAATATTCAAGGTGTATTACGGATCGATTCTGTACAGGTTTCCGGATCATATAGACGGTGGTAAATTGGCAAGCTATACTAAAGCTCACGAGAGCTGGTGTAAGGGACTGAATTCTATGCTTGGCTCTCGTGCAAATGTAAAGGTTATAAAGACGCCGTTCATATATCAGGACGTCTTCAGTGGCAGGAATTCCGGCTGTCTTCCAGAAAGAGTCAAAGAATTTTATGGATTTTAGTGAAACCTTCAGGCCATACTCAGTATAACAAGATAGATTGATATATACGAGTTATGGAACAGAACAGACACAACCCCATCAGATTCAGAGATGACAGGGAGGATTTCCCTGTCGATACTGAGGTTTTCATATCCTACTATACACGAAGGTTTGCGTCGGATCTTCGTGATTTCTTCGACATCCGCAACGATTTCGGGGACAGGACATATCCGTTCGTTCTCGAGATGCCGTCCGGTGTGACCAATCTCCAGCGCAGATATATGGTGTGGGAGGATATGAATCATTATCATATGTTCTCCGCAGCCGTTTTCTATATGTCTATGTGTACTCAGATCATAGGCAGACTCTATGGCTGGAATCAGATGGAGAACTTCATGCGTGCATCGCAGTGGCCGATGCTCAGCTGCGGTATGGGAGGCCTTATGCACCCGATCCAAGTGATGTGGGAGAGTAAGCTTTATCCGCAGACTTCGGATGACAGTTATATCCAGACTCTTCTCAATGCCGGTAAGTATCTCAAGAAGGACTTCCTGGATTTCATGAAGAGTGGTGTACCGTGTCTGAACCGCTTTGCGCATGATTCTCTTGTGGCTGTAGTCGATGCTGACGCACTCTCTGAGTTGTTCGACAGACAGGAGCAGCTCTACTGTGAGTGGGTGAGAAATCCGGAAACTACTAAGTACGAAAGCAATTATGTTGCTTATCCAAGGGACGATCAGGAACCGGTGGCTATGCACGAATACCTTATGGAGTTTCGTGAGGATGTTCCTCAGTGGTTGAAGGAGTATAAGCCTGGTGATCAGGTGGATTTCTCCAAGTTCATGAATTGCAGGGTAGGGTATTACCCTGGTGCCGGATTTGACGGCAATCTGATTAAGGTTGGAAATCGCTCGCATTCAGTGCATTGCTTCATGCATGCAGATTATGGTATCCTAAGGGAGGAGATGGAGAAGCATCTTGCAAAGGGTGAGTGTATTACCGGTTATCATTCCATCGGAAGGGTTGACTGGTCAGACAAGATACATGTAGGTGGTCATGAAGGAATACGCGAAGGTCAGGATCCATATTGCTTTATGGAGATCTTCGAGAGGAATCCTGACAAGGATGACTCTTGGGGCGCAAGTCGGTTTGCTGTGGCTTTCATCTATGCCGATGGCATCAAGGCATATGAGGAACTGTTTGCAAATCAATATAATAAGGCGCCATGGATTTTCCTTCTTCAGGATCATGGCTTCGGAGGTAACTATGACAGATTCGGAAAGGGAGGGGGTCTTGACTGGAGTGTCAGACGAGGTGTGAAGCCTAAGTTCGTGATCTGTGCTGAAAACACTAAAGTATGGGGCGGATACTACAGGATGGACACAGTCCTTCCAACCCTAGGTGGAATGCACCGCTTTACCAGACATCTCTATACTAGGGTGTAACACCTTAGGGTTGGGTTGAATTGGAACTTGATAAAACTGAACGTATGGATTTCAGTTATGATTATTTCTACGATATTATCGAACAGTAACGAATAGTTTATATGGATACAATGACAATGCAAGAAAAGCTTCTTTCTCTGCTTTCAAAGGTAGATCGCAAGGGAGTTGACAAACTTATCGAGTACATTAAGAACAGTGACTACATGACCGCTCCACACTCGGAAGCTCATCACAATGTCCCTCATGGACTGATGATGCATTCTCTTGAGGTTATGGATGCAATGTTTGGTGCGAATACAGCGCGTATTCCAAATGATACAATCATATTGACAGCTCTCTGTCATGACTTGGGAAAGACAGGCCCGGAAGGGAAGAGTCTTGAATATGATGAATGTTCACAAAGGTCAGTTGACATCCTGGATATGTGCGGCGTGGAACTGACGGAAGATGAGCGTCATGCAATCCTCAAGCATGATCTGAATGGAATGGATGGCTTCTTATCTACGTTTCTCTCCAGCCCTCTCCTGCTACTTCTTCAGATTGGTGATTTCAACAGTATCCAAACCAATAAGAATGGTAAGGCGTAGGCGATTTTGATTGATCCCCATTGTTAAATCAACCTTAGTTTTTTACCCAATCTTTCTTGAAATGTAGCCACAAATGAATCAGCAACATCTGCAGCACTGACAGCCATTCTGAGCGGTTCTCTTACAGCCTTGATAAATTCAGGATTCTGTCTTCTTTTCTGGCTTGTCGGGCTTCCCATATGATAGCGGATAGCTCTATACTCAAACTCATCTAATGTGACTCCGAATCTCTTGATTAGTCTTACTGATCTGGAACCGTGTCCGTCAACTTTAGTTGAGCGTATACGTCTGCCTTGGAAGTAGTACTGGTCGCACTTGCAAACATCATGTAAAAGCCCAACAATCTTTACACTATCAGGTTTTTCTTTCGCAATGTGGCATAATGTCATTTTCTCATAAACACCCAGGCAATGTTCCGCTAATCCACCTGGATAGTTATGATGTCTAGTGTCTGAGGATGGACGATAATAGAATCCGCATTCGTCAAGATAGTCGAGAAGTGCAGACATTCCTTCCCTGTTCACAGGCTCAAGTAACGCTCTGAACTTCTCCCTGTTCTGCCAAATGCGTTCAACTGCAGAGTTTTCAGTTTGGGAAGTGCTGTACCAACCATTCAGACCTGTACGAACATTTGATTTGAATTCTTCCTGTGTCATATTTGTGCTGTTCTGGATTGTACATTCTTCTTAGTTAAAAAGGTCGTAGAATGGCTTGAACCTTTCGTCTGACTTTTTCTTGGCAAGTATGGCGAATGTTACCTTGCGGAACTTGTTCTTGAACTCTGGCTCATTCAGGATTTCGTTGAACAACCTTGATACGTCTGTTCCAGGTAATCTGAAAGCCCCGCAACCGAATGCTCCTGCTACCAAAGCGTCATGGCCGTTTTCCAAGGCGATTCTGTAGATCGTTCTGATCTTGTTCCTCATTATTGCCTCGCCTTCTGGTGTGAAGCCACCTTCTGCATTCTGATATTGAAGGTCTTTTCCCTTCTTTTCTTTGAACGATAATGCTGCGACTGAAACGATGCCGATCTTGTAAGGCTCTTCCAGAAATGCATAATGATCATGAGCGTTTCTGAAGACTGTCACCCCTGGTGAATAGACACCGCCGAAATTTATGTCCATCGGGTAGCCTTCCTTTACAAGTGTTACATTTGCTTCAGTTGCATATCTATCTTTTGCTCCGCTGGTGGCATGGAAATATTGGAACAGTGAACGTGACAGGGTAGTAACTCTGCAGAGTGATTCCTCCTGTGCTCTCCAGCCTTGTTTGTAGTGTCCGCATGCGACATACGCATCAGCCAGGTTCAGAACAGCCGGATTGTATCCTTCGTCCAGCATTCCTTTTGCTACGATGACGCAGTCCTGGTTTACAGTGCTTGTCAGGACTTTGTCTGTGCGAACTTCCACATGGTCAACAGTGAATTCTTCACTATAGAATTTAGTTCCGGCCAGCATCGGATCATCTGCCGGTAATATGACGTCTTTGCCTGATTCTGTGGTGTAACCTTCAGCGTGAAAGACTTCGCTGTTGTTGGTGTAGACCTTCATCCTCAGCGTTCTGCTCTTGAACATGCCGGTCGATTCTTCTGCAAATTTGCGGTCCCAAACAGGATATTTCATAGTGTATCAAATGAAGTTAATAATATGGATTATATCCTTACAAATTTACATAAAAGTTTCCTTTTTACACTGACTTACTGGTGATATTGCTCTTGATGCTGGCAAATCTACGGTAGATTTCTGTCAGATCAATGCCGGATTCCTTGACCCTCTCAAGCTTCTGCCTTACTGCGAAGTCGTAGATTCTGCGGGCGATGGCCTCGTCATCTGCGGGAAGACTTCCTTTTTCCTCAAGGTACATATATCTCCATGATGCGGGAGTCTCTATGATGCTCCTTTCCACATCCCAGAGACTGTATCTAAGGAACTGGATGGCACGCTCCTCGTCAAGAAGAGCATTCACGTCGTGAGGGTTGTCCATTTCCCCTCTGTAGATCAGGCAGAGGTCCTTGAGATGGTCCTCGATGCCCTTAGGCTGGATGGGTTTCCTTGAATTTATCATGTCTTATTTCAACTGGTTCAGTGCAGTAGCTGTGTCTTCGTATATCGTCTCCACTGTTGTGGGATATGATGTGTAGACATTTGTGTTGTCCTTGAGAGTGACATAGCCGTAGAACTTATCCGGGCTGAATGTTACGATGTCGATTTCGAAGAGTGCCTTGTGTCTGTCCAATAACTCCTGTAGCGCATTCTCGCATGATGCTGAT
>JAEIGA010015684.1_pt1 | contig 11533 bp, 15 predicted proteins | sample 9270691 | NCBI WGS metagenome assembly JAEIGA01 (sample SAMN17057246, study PRJNA624740) | gut metagenome | biome: biome; isolation source: fecal sample | host: Bos grunniens | place: China: Xizang | collected 2019
GCACGAACTGCTTCACCATCAATGGCGATAGCCAATGAAATTGGACCAGCTGTTCCATCCGCTGGTAAGCCAATGTTAGCTCCGAAAGAAACACGGAATCTAGCACGACATTGGTCAGTTAAACCTCTGAGAGTAATTAAACCACTGTCATCACGATGGGTAATATTACAACTACCGCATATTACAGTATCAGTGAAATAAACATTTTGATTTGCTGGAACTGTTTGAAGATCATTAGCAATAATTTCCATAAATTAAACCCCCTTTATTTCATTAGAATAAACCATTACCATTGCCACATCCACCGCAGCCAGTAGAATAAGTAGCAGTGTAGCAGCAATTAGGATTAGGAACTACATAAGCAGGTACTGGGCAAGGAGTTGCCAATCTGCGAATTAATTCAGCTGTTTGCGCTTCTTGGTTAGCAGTAATGAAAGCATTTTGATTTGCTTGAGAAGCAGCAAATTTAAGACTTTGATTTTCAGCAGTTAAACTAGCAATCTTATCTTGAGTTAAGAAATCTAAGATAGAGCGAACACCTGCGTTATTAGCATCAATAATGTCACGAGTACTGTCACAAATAGCACGACGAGTTTCACAAGCTTGAGTTGCCATATTATAATTAACATCACAGAATCCACGTTCAATTAAACGTTGAGTTTCACAGCAACAATCGCTAATTTGGTGACTTAAAGAATTAAATCCTTGTTGATTTTGATAGCCAAGAGTACAGATAGCATTATCAACGCCATGGAAACCATTCATAATTGCGCTATTTAAAGCATAAGTACTATCAGCTAATCCATAAGTTTGTTGGTCTAATTTAGAAATTAAAGTTTGTTGGTCTACTGCGGCACGCACGTCATTTTGAGTTGCCCAAGGAATCATAAAGTCAGTTCCTCCACCAAATCCTTGGCCACCTCCGCCAAAGCCATTGCCACGACCCCAGCCAGCGAATAAGAATAATAAGATAATCCACCAGCCATTATCGCCGAACATACCATCTCCAGAGCCGTTATTGCGGCCTCCATTAGTTACAGCAGCGATGTCAGATAAATTGTAACCTTTTCCATTAAACATAAAAATGTCCTCCTTAAATTTTAATTTGTGTAGCCTAAAGCACGTTTAAAGGCTTCGAACTCTTGGTCGAAATTTTGACCGCCCTATTGAGCATAAATATTACGAACTACTTTCTCTAATTCGTCTGTTCGACCAGATTGAGCTAAATTTAGGAGATTTTTTCCGAGGGGATTGTTATAAGCCTGTCCTTGTAAAACTGATAACATCAGTTGTTGAGGGTTTTTACCCTATTTAATCATTTGAATTAATACATTTGGGTCAACTGGATACATCATTCATAACCTCCTTAGAATGATAAAATTTCTACTTTTTCATTTTGCGGTGCGGGTGTAACCGGTTGTTCAACTGGCTTTTGGCGTAATTCTGCCAATACTCGCTCAAACTCTTCTCTAGTAACAAATTTCTCAACGGATGGAACTAACACGCTTTCTTCTCTCTAAATAGGTAATTCCTTTAATTCATACATACACAATGTAGCGGTGCCATCCATATTTATTTGTTTTGTATAGATTCGTTTGTTCGCTAAATCTGGAAAGTAAAATATAGAACCATCAAAGTCTATAGAAGTAGCACGGGCTTCCTCCAATGATGAAACTAATCGTCCTTTTAGATTTACTTGCGGTGGCGCCTACCTATAGTAACTCTAATAGTTTTGATTCATCTATTGAGAGACTTGTTGATTCTGTGGTTGTGGATAATAATTATAGTTAGAATACATATGTAAGGTCTCCTTTCCATACAAAAAATTTTGTTATCCCTTCCCCTCACTATATAGTAAAAATTAGGATGGGAAAATTAATCGTTTTTGTCCAAAGTGGGTTTTCATCGCCACCCAAGTTGGAATTGAGACAAGCTATAATTCTACTGAGATCGGTATGGTAAGGAGATAAAAAAAGTGTTAAAAAAGGGTAAAAAAAATACCTGAAAAAATATTTTTTCAGGTATTTTTTAAGTATTTCCGCAATTAATTTTCAAAAGTAATAGTTAAAGTATCATCAGAGTCATAAGTCATTACAATTCCTTTATTATTACTTTTATTTCCAAAAGAAAGATTAGTTGTATGAACTCCTTCATTATCAATGAAAACAATAGTATTTTCAGCATTATCAATAAAATAAAATTCATCAGAATTACTAGACCAACCGCCAATATTAGTAATGTTTGAGCCTTTCATATTTATACCAGAAGAAAAAGTTTTAATTCCAGTAAATTCTTGATCTCCAGAAGTTACTATCACTCCACTACATTTTACTAAAGAAGTCCCATTCCAATAAATTGGTTCAGTTTGAGTTCCTATTGCCTTATCTGGTGTTAGAAGACCATCAATTCTTCCATTAAGATTGTTAAATGAAGCGGCTACATGAACATTAACTGCCTTTGGAGTAACTGCCACACCATTAGTATCACTATCATTAATAGTATTGGTTAATTTAACATGACCATAAAGTCCTAATGTTCCAAGTCCATAAGTATCTCCTGAGGTGGCATGGCTTATTGGTGCTACACCTAGTTTATCTCTGGCACTTGCTGCATCAGAGGCTCCTGTACCTCCTTTTGATACTTTTAAAATTCCATTATCAAATTTATCATTATGAAAAGCTTCAATGCTATTAAAATAATAATTTAAATCTTTACCATCACTATCTTGAAATACTTGTGAAAATACAGTCTTAGGAGCAAAAATCTAATCATTAAAGTCTATTAACCAACCGGTTTTAATTTCAGACATTTGTAATCCTCCTTTTTTTATATATATATTTATACTTCTTATAATTATAAAATTTATTAGAGTAAAATTATTTTAATTTGACCGAGATGCGGCAGTGCCGTTTATCCGATCTTTTAGACTGAACCGCAATCATAAAATCTTATTTGATTTTTATTATTAAATATGATATAATAAATATATAAAATAAAAAAAGGAATGATTTTTATGAGACTTTGGCATGAAGAACTTTTACCTCACTTGCCTAGACAGCAATTACTTGGTCAGCATAGAGAATGCGCCGCCTTGCGCGGAGCAGGGTGGGGCCGCAAACATTCAGTTGTAAATTATGTATTTACTCATTCACCTAATAGATTAGTTGCTTACCATTATAGAGTAATGGATGAAATGGAACGAAGAGGTTATCATCCTGATAAGGCTTGGCGAGACCCTGAGTGGCGAGGAAATAGATTGGGTAAATGTGAAGGTTGGGCGAGTGTAGAAGAGTTTGCGGGACTGGTATATGTGGAACATAATGATGAATATTTGCAAGAATGCTTAGATAATTTAAAAAGTAAAGGTATAGAAATAAAAATAACCCCGATAGGAAATTAATCTTATCGGGGTTTTGAATTGTGCGGCCGAGTGACCTCAAAGCGCGCAGAGGCTTGGCGACCCGACCGGATGACCGGGCCACCGCAATTGAGTTTGTTACTTTACCACCGATTTCTAAAAGACCAGTGGCAGTTTGAATGTTTAAACTCGATGTATTTATGTTTTCAATACTACTTTTTAAGACTCAGTCACCAATCCAATATACGGCTCTGCACAATAAGTGTATAGATTAGTAATAGCTAAATATTTTGCGCCCGCTGGAACAGTTATAACTGTAGTGCGTGTAGTTTTATCAGTCGTAGAAGTGTTAGAATAATCTAACATATCGGTATTATCTTCAATATACCCAGAACCATTAAATGAGGTTAAATTCTCTAGAGAATCTAATCCTGTTGGCAATTTAGAAGTAAGTATGGTATAATAAGCATTCTCAATTACGGCTTGTGCTACTGTTAATTTTAACTGTTTTCCAATATAATCAGAAACATCAACCATTAAAATTTTGGAGCCATAATTTACTAATGTTGTACTATTATAAAAATACTTAAATTCATTATTATAGTACATTACAGCATTACCAACTGGAGACGCTGTAAAAGTTAGCGGAGTTGATGGCACTTGAGTATAATCAATTTCTGTTCCTGATAAACAATGCATAAAATCAGAAACTATTCCATCTACGATTTGGAAAAATCCAGAATCAGCAGGGTGAACATAATCTGTACCCAAGACCTCTTTATCAGTAATTCTAGAATTAATGTTGGCTTCTGCCTCTTGTAAAGAATATTCGCTATCAATCATACAAGTAGTCCAAACAGCTTCAACACTTGGATATTCATCCGCTAATCGTTCATTCATTGCGGCAATTGCTTGCATAAATACTTTTAAACGATGCTCATCAGTCCAAGGAATAGCACCCCATACATGATTACCAATACCGCCTCTAGTTCCTGGTACATTTTGTCCCCATAGACGAACCTTAACATCTGGCCATTGAGCAGTTAAAGCATTCAAAAATGTTTTAGCATTGTTATAAATTACATCAACATTTACTTCAATATCGGTATCATTAATTGGAATATTTTTTGTATCATTCCAACCTAAGCCAATATAAATAACATCAGGTTTAGCAAAACCATTTTTAGAACAGTAATTATCAAAATCTAATTTTTTAGTAGAGCTGTTATAAAAAGGACTGCTTGAAGTATTAAAGTTAGACCATTGCCATCCGCTACGCCCTTCATGAGGAGTAGCACCAACCCAACCTTTATAATTTATTTTTTGAGTTCCAATTAAATTTATATTTTTTATACCTCTACCTTTAGGCTTAGATACATTATAAATAGAAATTGTGTCTTTTACGGTAGTTGCAGCCTCAGACGAGGTCATAATTCTATAAAATTCATCGCTAATACGATTATAATAAGTTAAGCTATCTCCGATAAATAAAACATTAATACTTGTATCAGGAGTCTTTTGTCCTACTGCTTCTACAACAACATTTTTAGTATCTAAAACATTGCCAGCATTGTCAAACATGGTAAAAGTAATTGTAGTAGTTCCTTCTGCTTTTGGAGTATAAATAAAATATCTTGGATAGTCTTTACCATCTTTTTCATTTGCACTCATCGAAGTAACTTGAATATTATAATCCTTATAATTAAAAGCATTGGTAATTGTATGCTTATAAATATATAGCGGCTTATTAGTTTCCCAACGAATTAGCTTTGGAAGACATAATTTTACACTTTTAAAACTTTTCGACCCATCTCCACCGACGGATAAATCATAAATAGCATCTTCAATATGCTTAAAATGCTCTTCAGTTAGTTTAGTTCCATTGGATAAATTTAATCTGCTATAAGCCATAACGACCTCCTTATCAAGCTAACTCAACATTTGGAATGTTGTCTTGTTTTTGATTGAAGTTAGCAAAATACAAATATTTAGCTCCCGCTGGAACTGTTTTTGTTAGTGTATTAGTCACTTCATTTTCAGTAGAAATTACAAATTTTTCAACAATCATATTGTCATTAAAGGTGCTGGTTGCTCCGGAAGTTTTTGATGGCAAGTCTTCTGGCGCCCATCCCGTATAAATAATATCATTTAAGAAAAATGCATAATAAGCTCCATCAATTACAGCTTGGTTGGCAGTTATTTTTATATTTTGGCCAACATAATTAGAAACATCACAAGCTACCAATTGAGATTTATATTTTGTTTCTACAGTTCCTCCTGTCATTAACTTAAAACTATCTTGATACCACATAATTGATTGTCCAAATAGAGTCTTATCAGTCATATAAACAGCAATACCATCGCCAGAAGGTGGATTAACAGGATCGCCAGTATTACCGCCTGAAACTACAGTAGCTGTTCCTGATACACTAGCATTCGCGTTAATTGTTATACTTGCAGTAAAAGTTCCTCCTGCTGCAATATCTGAATTAGCAGTATAAATCGTTGAAGTATTTAATTTAATTGTTGAACCTGAAGTAAATTTATATCCAGATTTAACAGTGAAAGTTAAGGTTTTAGTTACACTACTTCCTTCAGTTTCAAAAGGAATACTGGTAGGAGTAACTGATAAACCAATTAAATTATCTGTGGAAATTTTATAAGATTTTGAAATTGAACTCATAGTTCCCAGATTATTAGCCGAGAAATCTGCGGCAGATAATTTAAACCACATAAAATTTATTCTCCTTTCTTATAAAAAATTTACATTGATTGTTTCATTTGAGTCAATGTAAATTCCATTATTAATTAAATTTTTATTTTTATTATTTTTCATATCTTTAACAGTTACATCTGTAACAGTTAAACCATCTTTATTAAAATAAGCTATTACATTTTGATTGTTAGTTCCATCAGTGATAAAAAATGTATCTCCATCATAATTTCCAATGTGAGATAATCGATCATTAATATCATTTGTTGCTGCTTCTAAACCATCAACATCTATTTCAAGTTGAGTGATTCTTTCAGCCTCTGCGGAAACGTCTCCAATTTCATGCCAAGAGCCTTCAGAATAAACATATTCTTTCGCTCCTACAATACAAACGTCTCCATCATTTCGATTTTTATTATCTGAATCTCTTTCTGCTTCTGTTGAAAATACACCAACAAAATCCATTACATTAGATACATTTTGTAATCGTTTTTCAACGCTACCTAATCGACCTTCATGATTCTCTAACTATAAATTAACATTATTAAATGAAGCATCATATCCAATATTCTTTTTAAGAATATCCTAGATAACTAAATTAATATCTACATCAGCTTGTAATAAGTCTCCCAATGTTTCATATAAATCATAAACAATAGGATTCTATTGGCTACCACCAATAATAAGATTAGTTCCATGAATACCACTTCTATCAAAATAAGCAATTACATTACCTTCATTATCAGAAAAGAAAACTTTATCATTATATTCTGTAATATTAAATACTTCTTTTAACTAATTAATATAAGTTGTATTACTATTAATTTTAGTACTTAAATCATTAATAGAAGCATTTATTCCTGGAATAGTTTTTTCTTCAATAATTTCAACTCTTCCAATAATATTACTCATCTAAGTAAATAACTAACTTAATTTAGAACCATTTTTATCAAGAACATCAACTACATGAAGTCCTTCTTTATTAAAATACGCGATTACATTCTAATCTTCAGTTCCATCAGTAATAAATAAAGTATCACTTTCATCTCCATTAAAAAATTGAATATCTTCTTCAATTCCATCAATTCTCTAATTGATAGCATTATCTGCGGCACTTAACCCATCAATACTTAATTGATGACCATCTACCTTATTTACTAAATCAACATAGCTTATTTTATCTTTAATATGTAAATTTACAGAATGAATTCCAGTAGCATTAATGTAAGCAATAACATTTTCATTATTATCAATTACATATAAAGAGCCGTCATCTCCAGAACCTATATTGGAAATTGCGGCACTCACTTCATCGATCTGAGACTCAAGTAAATCTGTTTTATTACTAACATTATTTAACTATGCTTGTAATCCTGAAACCTAAGAAAGTTTAATACCATTCTTTGTTTCAAAATCAATACTATGGACTCCTGTATTATTTACATAAGCAATAACATTTTCATTATTATCAATAATAAAAAATGTATTACTATCATCTGTGTTAAAATTTTTAAATTTATTTTCAATATTTTGATTGATAGTGCTAACAGAAGATTCTACTTCTTTAATTGTTTCATTAAAATTATTTATGCTGGCATCAATACTTTCTCTAGATTTCGTAATATAATTACGAACATGTTCATCATATTTAACACCACTTCTGGTAAAAACATTTTCAATCAATGTATTGGGAGCGAATTTGTCTCCTTCTCGGGTATTTAACCAACCCTATTGAATTGTACTTGTTGTATCTGACATTTATCTCTCCCCCCTTACTATGTTCCAAGTTTCATAGTTCCAAGAATCGCTTTGCCAAGAACAGCAGTAGCAGATCCAGTTAAATTACCTACTCCTGGAAGCGCTTCATCTTCACTACCTGCGGAAGGAAAAGTTACGTTACTATCAATCTGATAAATTAAAGTAGCAGTATCAATAATTTTATTATGAACAAGTTCATCTTGAGTAGATGGATTATCAAAAAATAATTCTCCAGTCGCAGTATCAAGATAAATAGCTCCAGGTCTGAAAACAACATCATTCTTGTCTTTTAAATTTTGACCATATAAAAATTTCAACTACACTTACATATCCCTCCTTTTAACGTAAAATTTTCATCAATAATAATATAATTTTTTATCTTATAATTATATTATTTTGTCCTTAATTATATAATAAAAAAAAGCTCGATTAGAATTAATCTAATCGAGCTTTATGAAATCAATCTAAGATATCCCAATAAACACCATCACGGTTAATATTTTGAATCAAAGATAATAAATAATCATATCCTTCTGCACTAATATCAAAATCCTAACTTAATTCAGATACCTACATACCATGTAAAACTTTTCCATCAGCGACTTGAGTACTTAAATTATATAATAATTTAAACTCTTCATTTTCTTCTTCTACTCGATAAAAACGAATAGAATACTTTACTGTTCCTTTCAATTGAGTCACATTACCATCAATACACCAAGGGAAAATCATTTTCTTGTTAAGTCTTTCTGTAGTAACATCATAGAAAGGTACTGCATATACATGAGCTCGGCCATCAGGAGTTACATATTGAATCACGCAAACTGTATTCGATAAATCCATATAGCTATAATATCTATCTACTCTAAAATAAATAGTTTCAGCTTCATGATCATGAGACACACTTAAAAATTCTGGTGATTCAATTAAACGAGCATCTAAATCAATATCATAAATTCTTTTCGTTTCTGGGAAAAGAACTAATGAAGGAGGATTTTGACTTTGAATCATATGTAAATGAGAAAGATAATCTTGTTCAGCAATTGAAGACATATCTTAATCCTCCTATTAGTTTTTTAATATTAATATACAATAAAGTCTAAAGCAGCATGAATGAGTGAATCATTATTTGCTGGATTTAACTCAGAAGATGCTTTTTCACCATTTAAGTGGTTAGTGATAACACATTTATAAGTAGCATAAGACTTATTTAATTCATCTGTTAAAACTCTAACTTTTAAAATTGGAGTATTTAATCCACTTACTACTAAACCATTTTCTTGAACATCATCTTCAGTTAAAAGTCTAAAGTTTATACTATCAGTTTCTTGAACATACCAATTATAAGTAATATCTTCTGAATATAATAATCTACTATGATCTGCTGGAATATTAGCATAATCAACAACAACTTTAAGTTCAGCTTCTTTAGATCCATCACCATTAGCAGTAATGTCAAAAGAAGGAGCTTCTGGTTTTGTTTCTGCCATGTCTTCTAAAATATCATTAGTATAATTTACAGTAATAGCGATTTCATCTCCTGATAAAGGTGCAATTTTAGAATCTTTTTCCCATCTTGGTAATCTTCTAGGTTTTAATGGAGGATTAGTAACTTTACAAACCAGACTGTCTAATTGTTTAGTTTCACGATTTAAAGTTGAATCAACATGAACTTTATACCATCCAGGACCTTCAGCTCCAATATCGCATTTACTACCATCTACATTACTTGTAAGATTAATAAAATCAGAATTTTCATTTGTAGTTGATTTAGACCAAGTAAAACTTCTTTGAACACTTAAATTGCTATCTGGAATTAATTTAATTTCTAAAACTTCATTTGCTGTATCAAGAACTTCTTTTTTAGGTAAATTACCATTATCTTTAAGAGCAATATCTTCTGGGCTTACTAAATTACATTCTTGACTAGGTATTTCTTTCGATTTATTATCTCTTAATGTATTTACTGCTCCTACTCTATAAGTACCAGTTACAGTACCACTTGGAGGAACTGTATAAGTAGTAAAACGTTCATATATTTCTTGACCTATTCCACCAGCAAAAGGAATATATTCTTCTCCAACTTTTACATAGTATTTTTCACCAAAAACTAATGTTTTTACATTTGAACTCTCATCATTTTCTTTATAAGTATTTGAACTTACTGTTTTACCAACTCTTTTATAAGAATCTTCAACAAGACCTCCTAAAGCATAAAATCCTTTTTTCGTTACGAATTCTTCAGTAGGTTTTCCATTTTCTCCTAAAACTTCTTCTTGATATTCTTCATCATAAGGATACCAAACATTAGCTTTAAAAGAAACTCCATTAGCTTCTATATCAACTGCTGGTCTATAATACCATCTATAGGAGATTTCTCCAGTATCTTGATATATTGCCTGAGCTTCTAAAGTTAATTCATTACCAGTTAAAGAAGCATATGGATCTAAGTTTAATCCTGGGAGTCCAAAATTTGGATCTAAAGGAATAGCAATATTTTCTGTAGCAATATTACTATTTCTAATAGCTTTTCTAAAGAAACCTTCTGAAATAGGAGCATTTACATTAATACCTTCATTAATTTCTGGTTGTAAAGATTTAGTAATATTTAATGTAGATGTTTGAGTGTTAAAACTATATACTACAGTTTCTTTATCATTACCATATTCATCTTTAAGAGTTTCTTTATTCCAAAAACGAACAGAGAATTTAACAGCACCTTCTTGTGAAGTAATTTCATTATCTAAAGGCCATCCGAAACGAATTTTACCTGGAATGCTTAAATCAGTCATTTCAATTCTAGACGCACCCTCTTTTCCATCTGGTAAAGTCCATTGAACATAAATTTGAGCAGTTGTTAAATCCTTATAATCAAAATATCTATCAATTGTAAAAATTACAACTTCAGCATTTTGATCTTTCTACATTACAGTAATTTTAGGATTTGAAATAGTTCTCTTATTTGCGTCAATGTCAAAAGGAACTTCATCCAAAGGAAGCATAATATAAGAGTTATCTAAAATAAACAATTCTTCTAAGTGAGCAAAATATTCATCAATAGTATGGAAAGTACCAGCACTTTCACTAACAATATTAGTATTAAGTTTTCCAGCTTCTTTTAATGCTTGAAAAGCTTTCGCAAATAATTGATCATATTTTTGTTCTTTTGTTAAATTATCAACATTTTGATTAACTGAAACGATCACTTTTAATTCCATCCTTTCTTTAATTTAATATTTAGAGAGGGATTTGTAAATCCCTCTCTATTTTTTTTATTTAGTCAAAAATTATTCATCAATTTCAGACCAATCTTTTAATTCTTCAGAAAAAATTAATTTTTCTTTTACCTTTTCTACGCCATTAGTTAATAACTTTCCTTCTGAAGCTACTATTATAAACATAGGAATAGGTTCTATAGATTCTAAAAGAATTGGTGAAGTAATGATACCATTTCGACCAAGATATCTATACATTTTATTTTTTACCATATTCTTTTACCTCCATTATACATTTGCTATATGATACTATACATTAGGTCTTAACGATTTAAAAATCTTTGGTTCAATATCTTCTCGATTTCCAGGAATATTAGGAGAATAAATATATACATCAGTAACATTTTTATAATGTTCTCCAAAAAATCCTGTTTCACCACCATTATAAGTTATTTCCAATCTCCATGGTTCTTCAATTGTAATTGAAGA
>JAEIGA010015685.1_pt1 | contig 11533 bp, 8 predicted proteins | sample 9270691 | NCBI WGS metagenome assembly JAEIGA01 (sample SAMN17057246, study PRJNA624740) | gut metagenome | biome: biome; isolation source: fecal sample | host: Bos grunniens | place: China: Xizang | collected 2019
CCCGAATCTCTTGTTCTGTTGCCAAGAGCGCCTAAAGTTATATCGGGGCTTAAAATGGTTGCCACCTTTGAGGTTGTAAGTCCCACCTCATATATGTAACCAACCAAGCCCTCATCGGTTATAACAGGGTCGTTAACCGAAATGCCCGAGGCCGAGCCTTTATTTATAACAAAACTGGCAAACGGGTCCTGATTATCCCTTGAAATAAGGGTTGCCGCACTGAATTTAAAATCGGGATGGGCATCCTTTATCTCGAGATAATTTTTATAAAACTCATTTTCTGCCGAAACCTTATCATAATCAGCAATTTGGCGGCGAAGCTCATTTATTTCGTTTTCGAGCTCAGCATTTTTAAGCAAAGCATCGCTGCCATCGTTATAAACGGCAACAAAATCCGAAACCGCATTTGAAATACTTGTGAAACCGGCCCTGAAGGGAGCGGTTATTGTTCCAATAACATCGGCCTGCGGAGAAATTCTTCCGCCAACCATAACGCATATTAAAGAGAAAATCAAAACCGCCGCAATTGCCGATAATATTATCTTGAACTGCCTACTGCGAAAGAAAAAGCGCATCTTTATCCTCCGAAAATTTTATTTTATCTAAATCTCTTTCCACGGCGGAAAACATAGTTCTCAAAACCGCTATCAGCTTCTAGGCGTTTTGCCGTTCCGAGAACAACGCAATCAAGCGGATTTGCCGCAACGGTTACAGGCATACCTGTTTCCTCAGCAATAAGCTCTGCAAATCCTCTGAGCAATGCGCCGCCGCCTGTCATAGTAATACCCCTGTCAATAATATCAGCCGCAAGCTCAGGCGGAGTTTTTTCAAGGGTTAAGCGAATGGTATCTATAATTTGAGAAATCGGGTCAGCCATTGCGGCTCTGACCTCTTCAGAGGTTATGATAACATTCTTAGGAAGACCATCAACCTGATTTCTTCCCTTAATCTCGATGCTTGTTTCATTTTCATAAGGCTTGGCCGAACCAATCTCAATCTTAATTTGCTCGGCAGTTCTCTCGCCTATAAGAAGATTATGCTTTCTTCTAACGAAGTTGATAATTGCTTCATCGAGGTCATCTCCTGCAATTCTTAGCGACTGAGCGGTTACAATATCTCCAAGCGAAATAACCGCAACCTCACTTGTTCCGCCGCCGATATCAACAACCATACTGCCTGCGGCATCCCAAACAGGAAGACCTGCACCTACTGCTGCTGCCATAGGCTCTTCAACAAGGTCAACCTCGGAAGCGCCCGCCTGCTTTGCCGCATCAAAAACTGCTCGGCTTTCAACCTCGGTTACACCTGCAGGAACGCATATTACCATTCTAACTCTTGAAAAGAACGAGCCCTTCATTGCTTGGCGAACAAATCTTTTAAGCATTGCCGCAGTAACATCAAAATCGGCAATAACTCCATCCTTTAAAGGACGAACTGCAACTATTGAGCCGGGGGTTCTTCCTATCATTTCCTTAGCCTCGGTTCCAACCGCTCTAACCGCATCGTTTCTTATATCATAAGCCACAACCGAAGGCTCTCGCATAATAATTCCTTTTCCCTTAAGGCAAACCAAGGTGTTTGCCGTTCCTAAGTCAACTCCGATATCTCTTGTGAACATAATTTTTCTCCTTTAAGGCACTATAAGATTTATTGCATTATGAATGTTTTGTATCTTAACCGTTTGACTGCCCTCGGCAAACTCACCGTCTAAGGTCCACGAAAGACCCTCTCCGCCTATAACGGTTATTTCTTTTGTATGGAAAAATTCCATTCCCTCTCGGTCTAATTCCTGATGGATAATACCCTCAACCAAAGGCTGCAATTTTAAAATGTTATCGGGCTTTCTGATAAGCAAAACCTCAAACTCGCCATCATTAAGCTTAACCGCCGATTCATCAAATTTAACAATGCCGCCAACCGACATGGAATTTGAAACTGCGCCAAACAAAAAGTCGCCCTCAACCTCTTTTTCATCGCAAATAAATTTGAGATGAACAGGCTTTATATTGTTGAGGCTCTTAATACCCTCGAAAAAGTAAGCTGCCTGACCCAGAACATTCTTAACCTCTTGGGGCGCTGAATAGGAAGCCGAGGTGAAGGCACCGAAGGAAGCAGTATAGGAAAAATATTTACTTCCGAATTTTCCTATATCAAGGGTTATCTCCTTGCCGTTTATTATATCCCTTGCCGCCTGCGGAATACTCCTTGAAATATTAAGTCCCGAGGACCACTCATTTAGCGTTCCCGATGGAATATAACCGAGCCTGCAATTTACACCTGCTTGCATAAGCCCTGTTATAACCTCGTTGAGAGTGCCGTCCCCTCCGCAAACAACGATAATATCATATTCATTTTCTGAAATAAGCGAGGCTCTTTTTGTTGCATCTCCTCTTGCCTTGGTTGGATAAACCGTAACCTCAAAATCGGCATTGGAGAAAATTTCGGTAACCCTTAAAAGCTCTCCTCGCATTTTAGCTCTGCCCGAGCAGGGATTAACGATGAGTAATAATTTTTTCAAATCAAATCATCCTTTCGGCATTATCTGTAATCTATCGGTAGCGTTGCAGTTGCATTTAAAGAAGAATCGGCAATATTGCCATCCTCAAACTCAAAAATCGCCTGCGCTCCTACCATTGCCGCATTATCTCCACAATATTTAAGCGGGGGATAATATAAAGAGTATCCCCTCTTTTCGCATTCTAAAGAAAATCTTTCCCTTAATTCGCTGTTGGCTGAAACACCGCCTGCAACAGCGATTTTTTTATATCCTAAATTCTCTGCAGCCTTAAGGGTTTTATCAATAAGCATATCGCAAACCCTCTCTCTAACCGTTGCCGAAAGAACAGGAATATCAATCTCATTTCCCTTTTGAGCCGCATTATGAACAGTATTTATAACAGCGGTTTTAAGCCCCGAAAAACTAAAATCATATTCGCCCTGTGCCTTTGGAACAGGCAAGGGATATTTATTAAAATCCGATTTGGTTGCTATTTTATCTAAAGTAACTCCGCCGGGGTATTCAAGTCCCATACACCTTGCGGTTTTATCAAAGCATTCGCCCGCAGCATCATCTCTGGTTGAGCCTAAGATTTTAAACTTTGTATAATCGGTAACCTCTGCGATAACAGTATTCCCGCCCGAAACCAAAAGGCACAAAAAAGGCGGTTTCAAATCGGGATGGGCAATATAATTTGCCGCAATATGCGAGCGCAAATGATGAACGGGGATAAGCGGAACCCCTAAAGACAGCGCCAAGCCCTTTGCAAAGTTCACCCCAACCAATAAAGCGCCGATAAGACCGGGGGCAAAGGTGACCGCAACAGCATCAACATCGCCATAGGTTATCCCCGCCTCTTTAACCGCCTCATCACAAACGGCCGATATTGCCTCGGTATGCCTTCTTGAAGCAATCTCAGGAACAACGCCGCCATATATTTTATGTTCTGCAATTTGGGTTGAAATTATGTTGGAAAGAACATTTCTTCCCTCAACTATTGCAACCGAGGTTTCATCGCAGGAACTTTCAATACTGAGTATTTTCATTATCTTCAAACCTTTTTGTTAAGATGAGGGCATCCTCACGTGGATTTTCATAAAAATTTTTGCGTTTGCCCTCTAATTTAAATCCAAGCCTTTCATAAAGGCTTATAGCATTCTTGTTGCTTTGCCTTACTTCAAGAGAAACAAAGGAAAGTCCGCTCTCTTGTGCCAAAGAAAAGGTTGCTTCCAGCAAAGCCTTACCAACGCCCTGTTTTCTAAATTCAGGGAAAACCGCAACATTGGTTACATATCCCTCATCCAAAATGCAACTAATCCCAATATAGCCAAGCATTTCATCAAGTCTTTCGGCAACAAGGAATTTAGTTCCTCTTTTGAAGGAATCTAAAATCGCTTCCTTACTCCAAGGAGACGAAAAGCAAATCCTTTCAAGCTCGGCAATCTTTTCTATATGCCTTATTTCCATTGGGATAACATTTATCTCTTTAAGCATTTCATCAACCGCTTTAAATATTTCATCTCGGCAGTTTCTATAAGTATCTATATCGGCGCCGAATGGGTCGGCAATGCCGTTCCCTAAAACCATAAGCTTTTCTTCCGGCACAAACTGCATAAGAATTTGCTTATGAGAAGAACTCAAGCAAACTATTTTATCGGCATTTTTGAAATCAAAAACCGAAACAGTTTTAGAAATATGAGAGGAAATATCAATTCCTTCTTCATTCATAACCGAAATGGCTTTTTCGTTAGCAGGTGAGCCATCAGAGGCCAAACCTCGGCTAAACGCCTTAATGCCATCTATATTTTTTGAATTGAGATAACCCTCCGCCATAGGACTGCGACAGGTGTTGCCCGTGCAAACAAAAAGTATATTCATTATCCCTTAGCCTCTAACCAATTTTTGCCAAAGTTGGCGTCAGCAGTAAACTTAACCGCCATAGAAACAGCATTTTCCATTTCCTCAGCCAAAATACTGCAGGCCTTTTCGGCATCCTTTTCATAACATTCAACAATCAGTTCATCGTGCACCTGAAGTATAAGGCTAGCAGTTGGAAGCTCCCTTTCAAGCCTTTCATAAACCTTAATCATAGCGAGCTTTATAATATCGGCAGCAGTTCCCTGAATGGGAGCATTTCTTGCAACCCTTTCACCGAATGCCCTTAACATTGCATTGGAATTATTAAGCTCGGGCAAATATCTTCTTCTGCCAAAAAAGGTTGAAACAAAACCGTTTAGTTTTGCCTCCTTAATGGTGTTTTCCATATAAGAAGCAACACCCGAAAATCTTGCAAGATAGTTTTTGATATAGGTATCGGCTTCTTTCCTTGTAACCCCGATATCCTTCGAAAGCGAAAATGCTCCGATTCCGTAAACAATGCCAAAGTTAACCGCCTTAGCTCTGCTTCTCATAACAGGAGTTACCATATCAAGCGGTATATCAAAAACCTGCGAGGCCGTAACCGTATGAATATCGGTGCCTGTTTCAAACGCCTCAAGCATATTTTTATCATTAGCCATGCTAGCCAAAACTCTAAGCTCAATTTGAGAATAATCGGCATCGCATAACACTTTGCCCTCTTCTGCTATAAAATATTCTCTAAGCCTTTTTCCCTCGTTGGTTCTAACAGGGATATTCTGGAGATTCGGCTCAAGTGAGCTTATTCTTCCGGTTCTTGCCTCGGTTTGATTGAAGGTTGTATGAATCCTGCCATCCTCGGCAATACAGCCTGCAAGCCCATCGGCATAGGTTGATTTTAGTTTTGCAAGCTGACGGTATTCTAAAAGCAAACTAACTGCAGGATGCGCATATTTTAGTTCCTCTAAAACCTCGGCATTGGTGCTATATCCGCTTTTGGTTTTCTTTTTGGCGGGAAGACCTAATTTTTCAAATAACGCTACCCCCAACTGCTTTGGAGAATTGAGGTTAAACTCATAACCAACAAGAGAATAAATCTCATTTTCTATAATCTCTATTCTCTCGCCCAGTTCTTTGGAAAGATTTTCAAGTCCCTCTTTATCAACCAAAAATCCCTTAAGCTCCATACTGCCAAGAACCTTTGCCAAGGGAAGCTCAATATTATAAAACAGCTCGGTTTGTTTTGTTCTTTTAAGCTCTTGCTCTAATTTATCGCAGGTGCTCGAGAAAAGACAAGCGTTTTTCATTTCCTCATCATATTCACCCTTGATTTCGGGAAGGCTTGCCGAATATTCTATCGCCAAACGGTCGGCATCATAAGAGGAGGCCGAGGGGTTGCAAACGTAACCCGCCAAAAGAGCATCAAACTTAACCGATTTTATATCGTTATATTTCTTATAAAGGTTTTTATAATCATAAACCCTTTTTTCGATATTTTCATTTTGGAGGATTTGCTTTAGACTTTCTTCATCAAGCTTATAAACCTTACCGTCCGCCACAGCAGAAAAGCCTAATATATCCGCCTTGCCCGAGGTTATCGGAAGAGAGGCTACATCGATTTCTTCCTTTTCTTCCTCTTCGAAATCAAAAGACATCTGACCAACAGTTGCCTCAAGCCCCATTTTTTCCATTAGGCCAAAAAACTCTAACCTTGTCATAAACCTTGCGAGGTCCTGACGGTTGGTTTCTTTGATTTTATATTCCTCGATATTGCGGTTTATGGGAGCTGATTTTGAAATGGTGCCAAGCTCTCGGCTAAGATATGCCTTTTGCTTGTCGGCGATAAGCTTTGCCCTTACTCCCTCTTTAATATCAATAGTTTCGATGTTCTCATAAATATAATCTATCGAATGGAAACGGCTTATAAGGTCTGTTGCGGTTTTTTCGCCAACACCCGCAACACCGGGGATGTTATCCGAAGAATCCCCCATAAGACTTTTAAGCTCTATCATTTCCTCAGGAGATAAGCCATACTTTTCAAACAACGCCTCTTTGTTATAGTTAATAATTTCAGCTTTGCCCATTCTTGTTGCGGCAAGTAAAACCCTCGTCTTGTCCGACACTAATTGCAAAGAATCTCTATCTCCCGTTGAGATAACACATTCATTTTCGCCCTCTTCGCATATGGCGGCGAGTGTGCCTAAAATATCATCAGCCTCAAAGCCTTCACATTCAATTCGGCTAAAGCCGGCAAGGTCAAGCCATTCTTTTAAAAGGGGCATCTGGCTTGCTAATTCTTCGGGCATACCCTTTCTTCCCGCTTTATATTCGGAATACATATTATGCCTGAAGGTTGGAGCTTTAAGGTCGAAAGCTACGGCTACAGCATCCGGTTTTTCGTTTTCAATAAGTTTATTTAAAATGTTGATAAAACCGTAAAGTGCGTTGGTATATGTGCCATCCTTAGTAGTCAGCAATTTTATACCGTAAAAAGCACGATTTATGATACTGTTTCCGTCAATCGCCAGCAGTTTCACCCTATCAGCCCCTTTATAATATAATAATCTAATCTATTATAACATACCTATACATTTATGTCATCAAAAATTTTAAAAAAATTTGACAGTTTTTATTTTATAAAGTATAATCCCAAATATGAAGATTGGTGATTTAGAAATTAAAGGTTTTGCCGCTCTCGCTCCTATGGCAGGTGTTGCCGACCGTGCGATGAGGGAAATATGTATTGAAAAGGGCGCCGCCTTTTGTGTTGGCGAGCTGACAAGCTCTAAGGGAGTATCTTTAGGGGATAGAAAATCCTTTTTGCTTCTTGCCTGCTCCGAAAAGGAAAGGCCTATTGCCTCTCAGCTCTTTGGAAAAGAGCCCGAAACTATGGCACAAGCCGCAAAAGAGGCGCTAAAATTTAACCCCGATTTTATTGATATAAATATGGGTTGCCCTGCTCCCAAGGTTTCGGGACATGGCGGCGGAAGCGCCCTTATGAAAGACCCTGTTTTAGCCGAAAAAATAGTTAAAAAAGTTGTAGAAGCGGTTGATATTCCGATAACCGTTAAGATGCGAACCGGTTGGGATTTTGACAGTATAAATGCCCCGGAATTAGCCAAAAGATGCGAAGCCGCAGGCGCTTCAGCAATCACTATTCACGGGCGAACAAAAAAGCAAATGTATGCCCCCGGGATTGACTATGAAACAATAAAAAATGTGGTCGATTCGGTTAAAATTCCCGTTATTGCAAACGGGGATATAAGGGACGGAAAATCAGCCAAATTTATGTATGAAAAAACGGGTTGCGATTTCGTTATGGTGGGGCGTGCCGCCCAAGGAAACCCCTTTATTTTTAGCGAAATCAACGCCTTTTTAAAAGGCGAAAATTACACTCCCCCAACCCTTGAAGAACGCTTTGAAACCCTTATTCGCCAAGCAAAATTAATGGTTGAATATAAGGGTGAAAGGGTTGGAATTTTGGAAACAAGAAAGCATACCGCCTGGTATATGCAAGGGCTGTCGGGAGCCGCATCTTTGAGAAGACTTTGCGGTGAAATTTCCTCGATTTCGGATATTGAGGCAATATGCCAAAAAGCACTTGAACTAAACCGGAATTTATGATATTATTACTTGGGTAAAAACGAAAGGAAGAATCTTATGTCTGGACATTCTAAATGGAACAATATTAAGCGCAAAAAGGAAAAAACCGATGCCGCAAAGGCTAAAATCTTTACCAAAATCGGTAGAGAAATCGCAGTTATTGTTAAATCGGGCGGAGCAAACCCCGCTGAGAACAGCAAGCTTAAGGATGCTATTGCGAAGGCAAAGGCCGCTAACGTTCCGAACGAAAATATTGAAAGAATTATTAAAAAGGCCGCAGGCGATGGCGAAGCCAACAACTATGAAGAGTTAATCTATGAAGGATACGGTCCTTCGGGTGTTGCGGTTGTTGTTGAAACCCTTTCGGATAACCGCAACAGAACTGCGGGTGAGATGCGCCATTACTTTGATAAATGCGGCGGAAACCTCGGTCAATCAGGCTCGGTTATGTTTATGTTTGACCGCAAGGGAATTATCCAAATCGAAGGCGAAGGACTGGACGAGGATACCGTTATGGAAGCCGCTTTAGAGGCAGGCGCCGAGGACTTTGAGTTTGATGGCGATGTTTTCGAAATTGCAACCGCTCCCAACGATTTGGGAACTGTTCGTGATGCCCTTGAAGAAGCGGGTTACAGCTTCCTTTCTGCTGAGGTTTGTTATGTTCCTCAAACCATGTCTTCAATTGATGATGAAGAATCCATCAAGAAGATGGAAAAGCTTATTGATATGCTTGAAGAAAACGATGATGTTCAAGCAGTTTGGCATAACTGGGAGATGCCCGAAGAATAAAAATTTGAAATGATAAAAGAAATAAAGGATGGCTTTCGCCATCCTTTTTATTTTGCAAGAATTATTTCATTTGCATTTGCCGCTTCACTTATAGCCTTATGGCAGGTGAACATTATGATTTGCGTTTTTTCGGAATATTCCTTTAAAAACTCAAGGGCTGTTTTCATCCTGTTATCATCATATTGAGCCAAAGCATCGTCAAGTAAAATCGGCAAGGTTTCTTTTTCCGATATAAGCTCAGAAAGGGCAAGCCTCAGGCTTAGATAAGCTTGGTCAGCAGTGCCGGAGCTTAAATATCCTATTTCTCGGCTGCCGAAAGCATCGGTTTCGCTAACATTTATATCAAATGTCTTCGAAATGCTCATTGTTTCATATTTTCCGCCGGTTAGCCTTGAGAAAATAGAGGCCGCTTTTCTTTCAAGATGCGAGCCATAGCTTCTTCGAGCTTCTGCAAAGCTATCGGCAAGTGCCGAAAGGGCTATATCAGCCGCCTCGCAAAATTCCTTTTGACCTTCAGCTTTTTTGGTTAAAAGCTCTTGTTGTTTTCTTAATTCATCGGTATTTTCGGCATTTGCTAAAACTGCCTTTGCCTCGGTCATCAGTTTTACTGCCTCGGCATTTTTATCATTGATAGAAGATAACATTTCCTCATATCTTTGCTTGATTTCATCGAAATCCTTTGTAAGCTCGGTGTCTGCCGAAATAGAAGATAGCTTTTCTTCGGCTTGCTCTCGGCTTAAATTTCCAAGGTCTGAAGAAATAAAGCCTATTTGTTGTTTGAGTTCCTTTTGCTTTGAAACTAAATCGGAAATCTCGGGGATAAGAGCTTTAATTTCTTCAAAAGAAGCCTCTTTGTATTTGCCAAAAAGTTCGATAAGTATTTTTTCTTCCGCTTTATAGTCTTGCGAAATTTTAGAAAGTTCTGCCTTTGCCTCATTCAGCATCTCGGTTTGCCTTTTAATAACCTCGGCAGTTGAGTTAAGGGCTGTTTTTATAGCATCTAAACGAACTCGATTTGCAAAAATATTCTCCGCTGTTATTTTTTCATTTTGCGCAAGGTTTGAAATCTCCTTGTTTAGATTTTCATAATATTGTTTTTCCTTTAATGCATTCTTTTTGCAAGCTCTGATTAGTATTATATAACCAATAAGAAACGCAACCGATAAAACTGCCATTATTCCGGTTGGAATCAAGGATTTCAGCATAAAAGCAAAACCGCCTGCAAAAACAGCACCTAAAATCGCTAAAATCAGTAATACGCCGTATGGCTTACCAGAGGTTGCAAAGATGTTTTTTTCTTCTGCCTTTTGCTCTAGTTCTTGCTTTTTCAATAAAATCTCGGCTTTTTCTTTTTCAAGCCTTTCTATTTCCTTTTCTAAAATTGCTGCGTTTTCCTTCGTTGCATCGGCGGGAGGATTAAGTCCCGCACTTATGCTCTTTTCAAAGCTTTCTATCTCATTTTGCTTGGAATCGGCCTTGTTTTTGGCGGTTTCAGTTTTGGAAATTTGGAACTGGAGCTTTCGCAAAAACATTTCATCTAAGATTTTTCCGTCATTTAGCTTTAATGTTTCATTCAAAGCATCTAATTCTTGGCTGAGTTCTAAGAATTTTTTAATTTTCTCGGCATTCCTTATATCCTGCTCGGCGCCGATTTGCTCTTTTAATCTATCGGCATTCTTCTTTAGAAGTTCGATTTCTCCCATTATAGCCTTGGCTTGATTGGTTTTTTCGGCATATTCCTTATTAGAATTAACCGCCCTCTCAATCCTTGCCTTAAGCTCGGAAATCGCCTTTATATTTTTATCATATTCGCCCGCTCTTCCGCTCTTGGACATAAGCAAAAGCTTTGCCGATTCAACCCTTTTATAAACAGTTTCAAAGGAAACACTTTCTTGGCCTGTTAAGGCGATATTCGAAAGTCTTGAATTTAGCTCACCCTCGGCATCGTTATCGCTCTCGGGAAAACCAAACTGACCTATGAAAACACTTCTTTCAAACGCCCCTGATGAAAGACCGAAAAACTTTGTGCCTATATCAGCCGTAACGGTTTGCCTTGTTCCTAAATCTAAATCAATAAGGGTTACCTTATCGGTTGAATTAGAGGTTTTAAACTCCCTTTCAATGCGGTATAGCTTGCCTGAATGCTCGAAATCAATGCTTCCCGCCATAGCTGAGCCATCCCATGGAGCCGATTTCTTGCGGATGTTTTTTGCTATTTGTGAAGAGCCTCTGTCACTTCCGTAAAACATCATTTTAATAAACGCCATAACGGTTGATTTTCCGTTTTCGTTATCCCCCAGGATAACATTAAAGCCGTTATTAAAATCAAGCTTTAAATTTTTAATTCCACCGAAGGCTGAAATATAAATCGAATTAATCTTCATCGTATTTAACCTCCGTGTTAAAGGCTTTGAGCCCTAATTTTAATGCTTTTTTATAAAGCTCCTTTTCATCCTCGGGAGCATTTTCAGTTCTCTCAAGCATCTTTTTGACAAAAAGACCTTTAAGTGAAGCCTCTTTAGATAGGCTTTCTAAATCGAGGGCTATTTCGGTTTTATCCTTTAGCTTTATGAAATAAACCTTATCAGCAATTCGGCTTAAAATTTCATCGGTGTTTATTTCTATATCCTCTGAAATTTCGCCTATAAGTTCAATCTTATATAGATTTTCGGTAAAGTTATCCCCATGCTTTTGCTCTAAAACTTCAATTATGTAGGAAGCTATCTCCTGCGAGGTTGCAAATTTTGAAATATCAATCTTTTCGAAAATATGCTGTCTTTTAGAAAC
>JAEIGA010015686.1_pt1 | contig 11533 bp, 15 predicted proteins | sample 9270691 | NCBI WGS metagenome assembly JAEIGA01 (sample SAMN17057246, study PRJNA624740) | gut metagenome | biome: biome; isolation source: fecal sample | host: Bos grunniens | place: China: Xizang | collected 2019
ATTTGGCTCTTTCCTCATCTGGCAAATCTGCCCAATCATATTCATCACATGTTGGGTTTTTAGCAAAGAACTCTCTTTTTGCATAGGTCTCTCCATCAGTTAAATCTCCCCAAGCATCAAGAGAGCCATACTCCTGTTGAATCACTTCCATTACATTCAAATTAAAAACTAGAGGATAGGTCACTCCACCTACCTCAATACTTGATTTCACATCCTGCATTTTTAACCCCTCCAAATTAAGCATTAAAGAGGAGCGCATTTTTCATGCGCTCCATTACAAATTTTTCATAATACTCAGCTTTATTCATCAATCCAAACAGCATAAAGAGTTGTGTCTGCTGTTGGCTTGTATGGTGATGCAACATTTGATTCTGTTGCTGTTGGTGTTGTAGCCCAGCCACCAAAAATCTTTCCGGTTGGTGGTGTGAGTGTTGAGCCATCATCAAGTGTGATTGCCTCACCAAAATCAACTGTAACAGGAGCAACTGTTCCTGTACCACCATTTTCATTGTAGATCACTGTGTACTGAACTGTTGGTGGTGTTCCACCAAGTAAACTCTCAAGATAAGCAATGGCATCTGCATGATTGTCAAATGTCTCTGTCTTAGACCAATCACCATTGGCAAGAGTAGCAACAACACCCTGTAATGTTGGTGTTGCAAAAGCAAGATTCTCACCCTTTGTGTTGTCATCCTGAGATGGCTCTGAGAACTTTACCTTGTACAGGAACTCAACCTTGTGCTTAATAACACCATTGACCATCTTACGGATAACCCTGCCCCAACCTACATAGGGAGCAACATCATTTGAATTTCTGATCATCTCACCATCCTGAGAAATTGTGTGTCCAAGTAATCTTGCGCTTGTGACATCATCATCCTCATCAATGCCTGCTGTTACTGTACCATTGGCAAATGATGTGTCAGACTCAGCCAGACCATCATCAGCAAACAACTTTGCCTCATTGTTTGTGATAGACACCTGACAACTGATGGCCTTGGCAGGTTTATGAGCTCCATCATAAGATGGTGTTCCATCTTCTGCCTCTGTCAAGATTCCATATCTAAAATTATTTAATCCAATTTTAGCCATCTTGATTCTCCTCCTTTAAAATTGCAAAATTTAAGGTCTTGTGATAGTAACCTGTGTCTGTCTCAAAAAAGTCTTGAGATGTTCTGCTTGGTTGCCACACAAAACCGTTGTTTTTTAATATCTCTTTTAAACTCTCAATAATATTTAAAAAGTTGCCTTTTGAATACACATCAAAATCATAATAGTCAACATATCCAAGCAATTCATCATCACCTGAAAATGAATTATTGGCATCCTGTTGCATATAGGTAATATAAGGCTCACCATGACCCTCATAAAAGAGGAATTTGACCGGAATTTCCACATCATCCACTGTAAAATTAGCAAGGATTGTTTCAATTAGCTCATTCATTCCAATAATCCTCCACTCATTTTCTTTTGGACATCAAGCATGGCTCTTTCAATGTCATCACGTTTGAAAGATTTTCTCAAAAATGGTTGCTTTGGAAAAGGTGCTCCTGTTCTGCCATACTCGTAAATGTTTGTTACAAGCTCGGCTGGAACTGTTCGCCCCTCTTTTGTTGTGAAATAGCCATAGAAACCAACCTTTGTGTTGATGCCCCCATCTGATGGGGTTTTGTAAACTCTTGTGGTTTTCAAACATTTCATGATTTGAGAGTCTTTCAGGCTTTCTGGAACATTGGTTTTTATGTTATCCATGACAACCTCTGCACCAGCCTTTGTCATTGCACCAAAAATCTCATCTGAGTAACCATAAATTTCCTCAAACTGCTTGATGATGTCATTTGGTAATTGCATCTCAAACTTAGCCATCAGTGAGTGACCTCCTTTGCTTGGATCTCAAGCTCTACATTCATCTCATCCACATTATTGAGGTATTCAATAGTGTATGTTTTACCATTAAACTCAATCAGCATATCTCTGTTAATTTCAGTCACAGGATAGCGGATTGTAAAATTGGTGAATGCTTTCTCAAAATCCGTGTTGTTTCTGATGAGAGTCATTCCCTTTGTGGTCTTAACCTTAGCATAGGGTGAGAGCACAAGAGTTTTCTCTTTACTCTGGAATCCATCTTTGTCCGTGACCACTTTGGTTGAATAGATTTTGATTTTTTTGTTGTATTTGCCTGCATTAATCATAATAGATTCACCGCATGTAAATTCAGAATAGACTCAACCACTCTGTTGACATTGTTTGTATCAACATAAAGAGTCCTGTTGTCATACATATCCTGACACAAAATCAAAATCACAATGATGATGTCCTTGTAATTATCTAAGTCCTGAATAGTTCTGCCTGTGTACTCAGCCACATAAACTTTTGCAACTGTTAAAACTGTATTGAGAGTATGCAAATCATCTTGTGTTGGCTCAGTGATTCTGATATAGTCCACCAAATCCTGAGCTGTGATTTGACTTATTGCTGTTATATTATTCATATTGTTATCCCCCTTTTATGAGGAATTTGCCTAAACAACATTTCTGTCTTATTCATCAGCCCAAACAGCATAAAGTGTGACATTCTCTGTTGGAGTATAAGGGCTTGTGACATCTGCCTCTGTGGCTGTTGATGTTGTTGCCCATCCAGCAAATACTTTGCCTGTGTCAGGTGTGAGACCTGTTCCATCAGATAAAGTGATTGAATTGCCAGCAATAACTGTCTGAGCATCAACTGAACCTGTGCCACCATTGGCATCATATGTGACTGTAAGTGTGCCAACATTGACTGTTGCTGATGCATACTTACTGACATCATATGTGCCATTGGCATTGATTGTCATTGTGCCTGTTGGAACAACCTGTGTGTATTCCTCTGCCAATCCATCTGAAATCAACCCTGCACCAAGCTCGCTTGAAACCTCTGCAATTGCTCCGCATGCAATTGATGTGAGCTCTCCTGTTGAGCTATCACGCAAGGTGAATGGAATTAATGCCTTGACTTTCATTCTGCATTCTCCTTTCTTTTTGGAGACTTTGTCTTTTTCTCTGTCACTTTTTCAGTGGCCTTTTTGGTCTCAGCCTTTGCCTTTGGTTTTGCCTCTGGCTGTTTTTCTGGCTTTTCCGCTTTGGCCTCCTCAATATATCCTGCCTTTAGTAAATCATTAGCAAGGGAGATATCAGAGATTTCTCTAATATCCCCCTGTGCCATAGAGACAAGACCTGTGAAAGAGATTAATGCTTTATACATCATCTCTCATCACCTCTCTCAATTAATTGCTTGCCATCTTGAGAACAGCAATCTTCTGGTTGTCCTCAACCTTTGAATCAAACTCAAACCAAGCAATAACACCATCAGCATGCTCATCAGCATATCTCTCACGGAGAACCTGAATGTTGATGTTCTCAGAGAACTTTGTTGCAAGACCTCTCATGTCACCATAGTAGATGGCATTGTTGCCAGCACCGATTTCAGGCATGTTGTCTGAAACATAAACAGGCTTTCCAAGGAGAGATGTTCCAAATGGAAGAGAAATGTCATCCTGTAACATATATCTGCCCATAGAATCCTTGAGGAGTCTGAGAGCTGTTCTTGTTGCTGGAGACATAATCCAAATAGCATTGCTCTGGAATCTATCCTTAACAGCATCATGGAGCTTGATGACCTCATCTGCTGTGATAGCTGTCTGTGAAGATGCTGTGACAACATTTGTAAGACCAGAAAGACCCTCAACCTTGTCATCTGTTCCAACAAGGAGCTCATGCTCAATAAATCTTGAGATGTGCTCTGCCATAATATCAATTACATGATCAACAATATTGAACTGTGAGTTGTGAATGAGTGAGCGAGATACCTTTGCAAGAGCTCCTGCAAGGTAGCCTGTTAATGTAACATTGCTTACAAACTGACCAACTGAGCTTGTTACCTGCACAAACTCCTCCTGATAAGCAACATTGATTGCTGTCTCAGACTCATCATAATATGGGATTGTGAGTGTTCCCTTGATGTTGTACTTGCTTGACTTCTCAAGTACAGGACAGATGTCATAAACCTTGCGGATAATCTTATCAGCAATTGTCTGTGGAACAATTGCTCCATTATCCTCAATTGTAAGGTTAACAGGATCATCAGCTCTTGTATTCATTAGGGTATTTCTGAGGAATGCCTCAAAAGCCTTGTACTCCTGCTCCTCAATAGCTCTCTTTTCAGCATCTTTACATGCTCTCTCATCCTCTGGAGCTGGCTCAGCCTTTGGCTCAGGGTCATTCTTTGGAACAGCATCCATCTCAGCTCTTAAATCATCCTCAAGGCCAAGTGTTTCCTTAATCTTGCGGATGTCATCACGGATTTCAGCAAGCTCCTGAGCCTCATCATCTGTAAGCTCTCTCTTTTCAACCTTTGCCTTGTTGAGAACCTCCTCAGCTCTTGTGATTAAATCGTTTCTTTTTTCCTCTAAAAACTTTGACATGGCTTTTCCTCCTTAATTCTTCATGTCTGCAATCATTGCATCCCATTTGTCATAGTTAATATTTTTCTCAACAGTTTCCTGTTGTTTAGGCACCTCTTCTGGCTCTGGAGCCGGCTCCTCAGGTAGCTCTCTGACTTGAATTTCATCAGAGAACATATCTCCAAAGAAAATCTGCTCCTCTTCCGAGCGAACAGCCACAAGTGTTCCATCATAGGCAGGGGTTTTTGTCCTGTCTAAAATAGAGACTTCCTCCAAATCCAAATCACGAACATCTCTTAGAGGGAATCCATCCTCATCCCTCTTGCACAGCACTCCATCTTTGACATCATTGAAACCAAATGACCAACCAACAAACTCACCTGCTCTGGCTTTTCTTGCAAACTCTGCATCTTTGACAACTGCTCTTGCATGTAGACCAATGTTGTCCTCATTGAGCTTGAGTGAGCCATCTCTTGTGTTGGCATATACTTTTGAGTCATCATGGTTGATGAGCAACTTTACATTTTGAGCTCTGCCAAGAGCTCTCTGAAATGCTCCCTTACAGATGCGCTCAATGAAATAGCCCATCCTAGACATCAAAGGCTTGGATTTTCTCTCAACTGCATTGACATAACCCTCTATCTCAACACAGTCACCTCTGACTCTGATTTCCATTTTTCACCTCCTAATTTTTTGCATTAAAAAAGGGAATCAATTGATTCCCTTAAATAGCTTTAAACATATGGAACAAATGATGGTGCAAAATTTGTTGCAAAATCTGTTATCCCAGAAAAGACTGTTCCTTTTTTTATTCCATGTACATAAAGGTTGACATAAGATATATTTGAAGAGGCTGATGGAATTAATGCAAAGTTTTTACTATCAGCAAGCCATGCCTCACCAGCGCTTGCAGTTGTTCTTGCTCTGCCTATAACTGCCCCATCAAATGGTGCTGTGAAATTTCCTGTCATGGACACAGCATTTGCAAAATCAAGTATCATGTTACCACCTCCTAAGTGACCTTTTATTCCTATAATCTCAAGAGGAATCAAACCTCCTGTTGTGCTAGTTCCCTCTGAGTTTTTACATGCACTGAACAATAATGATGTTTCTGATTGCTTAGCACATGTTCTGTAATAATAATAAGTACTATAACTATTACAACCCATTTTTATGCTATCCCCTGTCACACAGGTATTGACTGTTGACTTAGGATATATGACCTCAATCTGAGTGTCGTTTGTAGTTGACCTCCTAAATCTAATCTTTAAATAATCATAATTAGAAATAGAATCAGACAATGTCACAGTAGTTTCACCCATGGCTGATGTAGGTGAACTATTGCGCCAGAGACTTGTTTCACTTGTAGCTACTCTTAAATTGCATCCATAAATTGCAAAAGGAATGAGGTCATTATTCACAACACCTGTCTCATTAATATTATTGCAATTTGTGAATTGTATTTGCGTATCGCTTGAATATCTTATTTGTCTAGCAAGTGTGCCTGTCCCACCTCTTCCACCTAGTGTTAACTGTGGATATGAAACTGTTCCTGTTTTTTTCACAAAATCAGATGATGCCATTATAGACTCAAGCTGTGTTAAGGAATAAGCATATTTCCATACAAACTTAATATAGTCATAATTAGCAATACTTTTTGACAAAGTAACTGTCTGCTCTGAAAAGCTACTTGTTGGAGATGAATTAGTCCAAAGCAATTCCTCCTCAAGAGCCCCTTTAAAATCAAGCTCTCCTCTAATTGCACAAACCTTTGTTGGAATAGCATAATCATTATTGATTCCTGAGGATGTAAACGCAGAACCAAATTTAATTTGAGTATTAGATAAATTATAAACTTGTCTACATACTGCACTGCCTGTTGTTCCTGTTGCACCAATACTCAAAACATCTTTGGTATTTCCCTCAATAGAATTATAAAAGTCAGCTTTGGACATTATCACTGATAACTCAGTATCTATTGATTTGGATACTCTAAAATAAACCCTTATATAATCATATTCACTTAAATCACTAACTGTGATAGTTTGTGTTGCAAATTGAGATGTTGGGCTTGGATTAGTCCAGAGGACTGTTTCTGTTCCACTACTTTGAACCAGCACATTTGCATCAGCATATATTGCAACATCATGAACTCCATTGGTTGAGATGTTTATTGTTCCTGATGGAGTTATTCCACCACTAGCCTTTTTTGATTCAAACATGTTTGCCATTTAGCTCACCTCCCTAATTACAAGGTAAACTGTAATGTCAGAACTCTGAGCCTCAAATGTATAAGTCAATTCTCCACTGACTGAATCATCAACACTTGTATAATCAAGACCAGCTTTTGATGTATAAACTGAGATAGTGTTATTTCCAGATGTTGGAACATTGCTGAAAGTAACTGTTGTGTTTCCTGCTAAAAGTGTTGATGAAAGTGTTGTTGGAATCATTTCTCTTTCAGCAACCTCAGAACCTATCACATCCACTTCTGAACCCAACTCACTTTGAGCAGTTGAGAGACTTGAAATCTCAGATGTCTGAGTTGAATTTTCTGTACTAAGTGATGAGAGCTCACTTGTCTGTGTGCTGTTCTCTGTGCTTAGTGAACTAAGCTGAGAGCTCTGCTGAGAATTTTCAGTTGAAAGAGAACCTGCTGTGCTTGCAATCTCTGACATTGACTGTGACATTGAATCTATGGCACCAGCCTGCTCAGAGCTTGCTGTTGAAAGTGAATCAATTTCAGAGCTCTGTGTTGAGTTTTCAGCACTAAGAGAACTAATCTCAGAGGTCTGCAAACTATTCTCTGTTGAAAGAGATGCAATCTCACTTGAATAGTCAGAGCCACCTCCACCACCACTTGGAGCATAGAGCTCTGTTTTTGTTCCATCAATGTCAACCTCAGCAATCTTTGTGCCTGAGATTTGGATTTGAGTGATAGAAACCTGAGAGCCATCCTCACCATCTTTTCCATTAGTGACTGTGAATGTGTCTGTGTCACCATCTGTGTATGTGATAGTGTATGTATCAACAAGACCTGATGTGCTTGTTTTTTCAATGGATGCAATTCCAACACCATCAGCACCATCAGCTCCCTGTGCTCCATCCTCGCCCTTAGCTCCATTCATAACATCAAGAGTGGATGTCTGGCTTGTGCCATCATTAAGCTCCCATGCGAAAGTGATTCTGTGTCCTCCTGTGATTTCAGTAATGGATTGAATCTGACAAGATGCACCTTTTAAGGCTCCAGCACCCTCAAGGGTGTCATCTATGTATTTGAGTAAAATTGCATAAACTTTTTTTCCATCTAACATGATGGCACCTCCTTAAACCCATGTGTCATTTTCTGCATCATAAAAATACAGTTGCTTTGTGTCCATCTCCATGAATGTAGAGCCATTTTTCATGTCTGGATAATCTGCAATTGTTGGTTTTGTATCTGTGCTTAATCCATTAAAGTCATAAGCATAATCATTGTTTGTCTTTGATACACTATTCTGTGTTACCATCTCAATCCTCCTTTAAGCATCAGCAGAATTTCCGCTCTCATCAAACTCCTTGGCAAGCTCATGACCAATTAGCATGTCCTCTGTCTTTTTGAGCTCTGCCTCTTTCTCCTCCTGAGTTTCCTCTGGAGTCTCTGCTCCACCATCACCAATATCACCAACTGTGTCTGTGTTTGGTGTGTAGTAAACATGTTTATTGACATCATAAAGAACAGCACCAAGACCAACATTGACAACATCAAGCCCCTCAATGTATTCCATGTTTTCTTCTTTGCGGATTTCATTGAGAGTCATGAATCCTGTCTCCTTGGCAAGCTTATATGACTCAAATCTTTCTTTGATTGATACTCTTACAATTTCTTTGACATCAAACTCAAAGAAATGATTTTTCTTTTCTCTTTCGAGTAAGAGGTCTCTATTAAGGGCAGTCTCAAAAGCTTTAATTACAGGATAGATTGCCTCTTTGAATGTGCGCTCAAAATCATTTGGATAAATATGGAACAATGCATTGATTTCATCTTGCAAGGTTCTTTTTGATTGATTAAGTTGATTGTCAACAGCAGAGCTGGATGCCTCCTGAAATTCAACTCCATTGTTAAGCACAACAACATTTTCATTGTTATTGCCATAAAGATTTGTCCAAGCTTTTTTGAGAGCATCAATCTCATCTTTACCAAGCTTGTGCTGTGATTTCAAAAAACCTCTCTTGTTGCCTCCAGAAGAAACCATTCCAAGTTGATAAAGCAATGTTTGATAAGCTGTTTCAAGAGCTTTTGAAACCTCCACAGTGTAGCCCTCACCGCTTGCTCCATCTTTGGTGTTTCTCAAAAGCTTGATGAAAGCCCATGGCTTATAGGTGCCATATTGTTTTTCATTCCCTTTTTCAAATCCACCAACAAAGATTTCATAGCTTTTAAAAATCGGCTCATAAACTTTCATGATGGTGATATATTTATCCTCAACGTAAAAAAGACCGGTCACATCATTTCTGTTTCTTCTGATGTATGCATAACCGCCCTTTCCAAGGAGATAATCTGTCACCATTGCTTTTTTCATTTGGAATGCATCAAGAGTGTCACCTGTATCTCCATTGAGGAGTTGGACTCTTGTATCATCCTTGCGCTCCTCAACTTTTCCATCTTTTTCTTTGTATAATTTGACAGGCATACAAGCCACACAGTTTGATATAAAATCAACTGCTCCATTGACCGCTGGCAGTGTCATGACTTTATCTCTGGTGATGACCTCTCCATTAAGCAAAGCCTGTAATAAAACATCATCTACAATTGGCGGTTCCTGTGTTGGTGCTGGAGGAGTGTCATCTCTTTTCTGTAAAAAATCAAACAATCCCATTTGCTCTCTCCTTTCCTAGAATGTCTGAATAAGAAAATCCATCTGATTCAAAAAACAATCTTGTTGGAGCAGGTACATTGCATTGATTAAACTCACAACCATGTCAACCTTGCCTCTGGATTTCTTTTTATTCACATATTTATTTTTGTTTGTGTCCAAAACACATCTTGCATTTTGGAAATTAATCTCAAGCAAAGGATTCTCTGTATATTCAAATTCTTTTTCTAAAATTTTTTCTTGCAAAAGCTTTGTTGGGGGATGTAGCACACTTGAATGCTGTCTTACCTCAACGCAATTTAGACCATGCTTGCCATCTTTTCCTTTTTCCAATTTCTGAGCACTTGACAATGCATTCCATCTATCATACCCAACAGCAATGACCTCAACACCAAACATATCCTCCAGAGATAAAATGAAATCCTCAATGGCTCCATAATCAATGACTCTATCACCACAGGAATATATCTTTTTAACTTTGGCATTGAGTAATAATCTGTAATCAACCTTTTCAAATTTGGTCTTTTCCTCAATCCTGCCCTCTGGAATAAAACCAAAGACATCTGCAAGGATCTTATTGTTATTGTCAACTGCAACCATGGCAACTGAGGTGTTATCATTTGACTCAGAAAAATCCAAACCTAAATAAACAGCTCTGCCTCTCCAATCAATCTTGGAAACTTTACAAGCTTGGACATCTTTCACATCTATGTATGTTTCTGTTCCTATGCCCTGATAAATAATATTGCAATGCTTGCAAAGGAAATTTTCTCTTGCAGATTCAACCGCTATTGCATAGGCTCTCTTTTTCAGCAAGTCCTCCCAAATCTCTTTAATTTCAAGAGCAACCGGATTTGCCTGCTTTAATATATTGTCATCTGTCTCCCAGCCATCCACTTTGTCTGGCTCATATAAAAGAGCAAAGATTGTTTCATCCTTTTCTATTCCATCAAGCACCTTTTTAGCATAAGCAACCTCACTCTCAAATGGATTGTCTATTGTTGGGTACTTGGTTGAAACTATGAATCCAAGCTTGTTTAGGATATTAAGCTGACCGGAGCGCATTGCATCTATTGGATAGCTTATTGGGAGAGCTCCAACCTCATCAGCAATAAAAACATTTGGGAGCTTTCCATCCATCCTTGATGTAGAAAAAGAAAGAGGGATATATCTGGTGAGCTTTGGCAAAAACTCAATATAATCCCTCACAATCTTGAATCTTTTTTTATTTTTAAACTCATAGATAAGTGGTGATGACCTGATTATCTCAGTCATTGCCTCTCGCACTTCTCTTGAGAGTGAACCATCTGGAGCCACAGAATAAAACTTTGAAAATTGTGGCTCTGTTAAGAATAGGATTATGAAAATTGTGGCAACAGTAAAAGTCTTGAAATTCTTTCGACAAATCTCTAAAAGACCTGTCTCATATCTCCTCTTTTCAGGATTATCCCTGTAAACAACACAGAGAATTGCAGTGTAAAATAACCATTGATAACCACATGAACAATCATAGATGGTTTTACCAGCCTTGAGTCCTTTTGGCATTATCAAAAGTTTAAGTATATTCTCAACCTGCTTTAGCTTTGACTCACTCAGAACATACTTTTTATCTTTGCCCTCACATATGCGCATAAAAATACGCATTTGCTTTTTAACATATTTGGGTGTGGTCTTTTTCCTAACTGATTCCTTGCAATAATCATAGGCTTTATTGCTTGTCATCCTCATCACCACCATTTATAATATCCATCAGTGGGTCAACATCCTCTCTGGACTCTCCAGCATCAAAATTCTTGAGGATCCTCATGAGGGTAGCAACAGTTTTATTTGCAGAATCAGTTGTTCTATTGAATGCCTGCACACAAGGGCTTGAGTATACATTGGTTTTGCCCTTAACATAGGATTTTTTAACAGTGAGACCTGTTTCATTAATCTCATCTTTCAATGCTTTTAAAATATCAAGCTGTGTTTGATACCGCTCAAACGTTGTAATAAAGAAATAGTTAGATTCGAGCCCAGACTCCTCAGCCATTTTCAAAATAGCCTCAGCCTGAGCCTCTAAACTCATAGTTTTCATATCGCACCCCCAAATTTTTCATCTCATTATGGCGATTTTAAAAGTACTCTCATTTTTTCTATTAAAAAATCACTGTTTTTCTTAATTTCAGTGAGTTTTTAGGTCTTAAAAACCAATTTTCCTAAAAAAAACATGTAAAATTACAATTTTTGTACACAAAGG
>JAEIGA010015687.1_pt1 | contig 11532 bp, 8 predicted proteins | sample 9270691 | NCBI WGS metagenome assembly JAEIGA01 (sample SAMN17057246, study PRJNA624740) | gut metagenome | biome: biome; isolation source: fecal sample | host: Bos grunniens | place: China: Xizang | collected 2019
TCAATAATATTATTCGGATTATTTCCTGTTATAGAACCATTCAAATAATCCAAGTATAGACCCGTAATTTTTGTCAGTCCGTCAATATTGATATTTCGGTCGGATACAGTATATGTTCTACTATATGGAGAGCCAGAAATATCCAGAGACTCAAGATTGATGGCGGTTCTCAAATCCATTTCCACAGTAGGCATATTCCTGAATTTCAATCTCTTCAAAGAAGCCAAGTTGAAATCTACAAATTCCAGCAACTTGTAATTTGCAAATAATACAATTTCTTCCAACCTTGCCTCTTTTGCAAACGTTATCTTTTCCAACAGCCTGTTGGACCTACATTCCAAATATCTAAGTTTTGTGTTGTTACTTAAATTAAGATCTTCCAAGATACCATTATGATCTTCATTATAGAAATCTGAAGGAGCTGTACCATTTGCCACGAGGTATTTCAGATTAACAAACTTCTCTATACCCTTAAGAGAAGATATATTATCCGTATTGACTGTTAATCTGGTAATTTCTAAAACTTCGTCAGCCGTCACATCACCATTTGCGTCATAATCGAAGTTTTCCAGGACGTAAGCACGGAAGTTCTCGTCCGGGATGTCGGAAAGGATGCTCGGGCCGCCGTAGTCCTGGCCCTTTACGACATAACGGGTATATGACGGCTTATATAACTGTGTAATATCAGATTCACTGAATCCATTCCATACATATATGGTATAAAGATCCTGATTACCTAGACAAGATAAAAAGTCCAGACTCTTATTATTACTTATATCAAGTCGTGACAGTTTATTAGAAGTACATCCAAGGCTTGTAAGTTTAAAGTTATTACTTATATTCAGTTCCGTTAGTTCATTACTTCCACATTCTAAAGACTCTAGATTCTGCAATTCCGACACATCTATATTGGATATTCCAATATTGTGCACGCCAAGTTCTTTCAAATTAAGGGCATGACTCAAATCCAATTCTGATAATTCGTTATCAGAACAATTGAAATTTATCAAATTTGGGAACATTGAAAAATCAAACGATTGTAAGCCAGCATTAATTAAATGCAGCACCTCCAGATCATTCACTTCATTTAAAGTCTCAGGACATTCAGCATTTTCCAAATACAGCTTCTTCAGATTTATTAACCCAGATATATCCACTTTACCCCTTACATCATCCAGATTGCAGTGATAATGTAATTCAACAAGTTTAGGACAACCGCATAAATCAACCTCTGTTAAATATGAATAAGAGAGATCAAGATAGGTCAATTCTGGGCAATCCAAGGTATTTATATACTTCAATGAATTCTGAAAGAGGTCAATATGCTCAATAATATTGTTTTCAGGCAAATACAAACTTTCAAGAATATTGTAAGTACAGCTAATATATGTCAGTCGCTTATTTGCCCTAAGATCCAGTTCTTTTAATTGCCCTTTATCCTCAAAATGGTTTCCATACACCCGAAGAATTTCCATATTCTCAAAACATTCGACACCTTTCAATGTGGCTATATCATTCGTATTTACATTAATTTCTGTAATGGCCGCGGCTTCCTTAAGAGAGATCTCCTTGTCGCCGTTTTTGTCAAAGTTTTCAACAATGTATGCCTTGAAAACCGCATCAGGGATATTGACCTTTTCAATCTTAGGCATGGTATAGACTGTCTGCAAGCCGTAGGAGATCGATGTCGTGCCATCACCAAGAATATCATTGTCGACAAAAGCACGCAGGTAATAGGTCTTGTCTTCGTCAAGATATTCCGTCACATTGGCGGTAAAAGACCCGTCTTCTTCAAGCTTGGCCTGGATATTTCCTTTATAGATCGTAGGATTCTCGTTTGTATCAAAGCAGAAACCAGCCATATTGATGGTAGCTCCTCCATCGTCCTCAATCGAAGAACGCAGGAAGGTTTCATCACCGACCTCATAAACCTCAATATCTCCAAGAAGGGCAGATGATCTGGTCAAGGTGGTCAATGCCTCGACCTGAGACTTTACAGTCTGCCGGCCGTTAGTCGCATATGCTGCATAGAAATATGTATGGCCTATCTGCAAGTCCTTTACCAAGGCACTGAAGCGTCCCTTGGCAACTTCCTCGACACTGACTTTTACAACATTGTCATTCAATGAAGAATTCTCACCTAAAATGAAACCTATTTCAGTCACCGAACCGATATCCGGACCATCAAGATCAGCTTCGAGAATGACTGAAGTTCTTTTAAGGTCTGCCGGTTCCGCAAGGGTTACCACAGGCATGTTATCATGCGCCAACGGATCGTCTACACATGAGGCAAGAGCCCAAGAAAATATAGTAAGAACAGGTAAAAGCTTTTTCATCACACAGAATTAGAACATTATACCGACACTGATGTTGGCATCCATATACTTGAACTGATTGGTCTGTACACCGGCAGAGACCGCAAATCCTCCAATCCTGAGGATGGCGCCAGCCTCAACCTCATATCCGGTAAAGGATACAGGCTCGACCAGAGCATTGACATTGTCTTCTGCCGCCAGTCCCCAGGCAAGAAGTCTCTGTCCATATCCGGCACCCACATAAAGATAGAACGGCTTGGCAACGCGCTGGACGTAACCTCCGGTCACAGCCCAGCGGCTTTTCTTTACCGAGCCGTCGTACCATGGCTTGGTACCGGAACTGTTAAGATATCCATCTGCGTCACAGACATATTCCGTAGAGAACTTCTGTGCAAAATCCGACTTGAATCTGACAAATGCACCTGCCTTCTTGACAAAGCCGACCATGATTCCATAGGACATATCGGCCTTTCCCATACTGAAGGTCGGAAGCACAATCGAACGGTACTTGTCCTTCTTCAGTTCCGGCATCTTAAGTACAAGCTCATATGTCCTGTTCTGCTCTATTGTCTCCGGGAACTCATAGGTAAGCGGAAGGCATCCAAGAACACTTATCTTGATTCTTCTTGTCTTCGCCGGCACATAGACATACCATTCTCCGCTCTGGAAGACCGGAGCATTGATGATATTACCGCTGAAGGATATCTCCGGTGCCGCCACAGCGACCTTGATAAGGGCACAAGGCTCTCCATTAAGATCCAGGACAGGGTCGATCTTGGCAGTCATATCATTAATTTTCAGCTGGAAAGACTTTACGGTCAGTTCCTGGGCTCCAGCATGGAACGCTGCAGCGAGCAATATAGCTGCAAGCAGGGTAAGTTTCTTCATTTTCATTGTTCTATAGGTCAAATGCGCTTATGTCAAATATTTCTTCTTCCTCAATCACCTGGGTCTTTTCTGCATCCAGATAATAAGGCTGCCATGTGCGGACATGTATCTGAGGATGGGACTCATCCCTGAAATCCCAAAGGAGGAACACATATCCGTCGTCTGAATAATAGCCTGAGTCATATCCCTGGCGAAGCAGCACGCCATAGAAATCAGGACGGACCGGATGGCGTGAGACCTTTATCTCGCTGAAATTGACCTTGATGTATTTCGCACGGTCAAAGACGCGTTGAAGATTTGTAAGATACTGGGCCTTGCTTTGAGTCTTATATGTTATATTAGCTTTAGGCATCGGATCAAAGTCCGTAGGTTTGGTCTGAGTGACCTTTCCTGTGATGATTATGGCTTCATCGCTGAACACCTGCTGGAGGAAAGGGATGTCCTTCTGGTTGTAGGCCGTTCTGAAATGCTCGACATAGTCAAGTATCATCTGCCTGCGTCTGAAATCGGCAACATCTTTTCCATTGAGCATCACCTGGCGGTACAGCACCATAGAAACGGAAAAATAAAAGCTTTCTATCTCTCCTTTCATATTGAAGTCTATCACAGCCTCCTGATAGCTGTCGTCGGTCACCTGTGCATCCAGAGGCTTAAGTTCCAGCGGAATATTCCTGACCTGAAGCCCTCCTCCTGCTGTATGTGATACAATCTCCACAATATCTTCTTCATCACAACGGAACGGCACATTCTCCCAAAGCATGGACAGCGACTGCTGTGCATCAGGAGTCATGGAAAAACGGCTGAAATCCAGAGGGCGTCCCGCGCTCTGGGCCGCGTTGATTTCTGTCAAAAGAGCAGAAACATTCTTCTCAATGGTCTTCTTGAGCGTCTCGGATTCGATTCCCTCACGGATTTCAAAAGAGACATTCTGCGCAGAAGCTGCCGCCACAACGCAGACCATAAAATACAATACAGCTAATAGTCGTTTCATTCTGTCTAATATCATTTTCTATTGTTTATTACATATCCACCATGCATCATAACCGGCATAATTCACTGTGCTGTCCGGTTCTCCTGTGCTCAGGTTAGTCCTCTTCGGGTTCTTCGGGCTCAGAACGGAAGCAATCATTCCCGTTTCCGAATCATAAACCACCAGATAACCGTTTGCAATCACAGCCGGATCTGTCGAAAAGCCAACAGGCCCATGACTATACATGTCAGCATATGGAGCGGTCCCCAGAAATTCCTTCAGTTTCTCCATATCTGTCATCGAGACAATTATGTTTCTGAACATCTCATTATAATCCGGTTTCTTTTCCTCGACAGGTTCAGATTCAGGAAAAGACAAATCCATCTTCTCAACAGTCACTGTCAGACCTGAACCGGATGTGACGGTCTGAGAGGAAGATGGAATCACTATCTTGTCTATCACTACCGGGTCAGGTCTGGATGGGCGGAATTCATCTTTGTACATATCGTATTTGCAGATATATGCAAATCCTCGGTACATGCTTCCCCTCGCTACCGACATGGTGTCACACCATGATACGATCTCATCCGGATCCACGGCCTTCAGAACCTCTTCACCAAGACCTTTCTCATTAAGCCACTGCTTTACGGATGCCTTCAGAAAATCCTTGGCAAGGACTACGGCCTCCGTTGGATCCTGCATTGTAGCGTCACCATACAGATAAGTCGTGTCCCTCTTTATATGATTCATTCTTGCCTTTGTATCCGCAGCATCCTGGGCAGACATTGAAAATGCCACCGTTACGAAAGCCACAAGGCAGACCAGATGTTTCATCTCATTTTTCATATGTTGACCTTTATTCGTTTTACATGGTTCTTCGGCCCCTTTATACCATACTCGTCGTACAAAGACTTGAGATTATGGGTGGCTGTATACACATTTGCAGTAACCTTTACCTTGCCATCAGCACCCGACAGAATCTCCGGTCGGAACTCTACCTTGAACGTATGGTTATATCCCAGGTTCTGATTGACCATGACAAGCGTCGCAACAATCTCGTCACCGCTCTCCTTCTCCAATCCTACATATGGCACGCATCCTTCCCACAGGCAGAAGTTCAGAAGCCCTCGCAACGAACATGTAAACCGCTTTTTCTCAAACCCATATCCATTCAAGGTCACCTCTGCCAGATAATCACAATCAGCAAATGCATCAGGGATGATCAGCATATTGCATAGAGTCTCGTACGGATGTTTACGATCCGACAGCGGCCTATATCCGCCAGAGGTCTTTTCGTAAAAGACATCCCCTCTCATAAGTTCCATCATATACTCTCCGCGCGAGTCGACATAAACATCACGGCTCATACGGACCGGTTCCGAATACGGTTCCAGCGGATAGAATCGCTCCGGAAACATATGCCGGCACGACATGATCCTGAAACGTTCTTCAAGCTCTTTCTTGTTATGCCCTAAAAGGAGCTCGCACTGTGCCGGAGCCGTCATTGCAAGCAATTCCGTTCCGGAATTGTCGCTCCATGAAAACCGGTACTTGAAATCAGAAGTTACAGTCATAGAAAACATCTGCCCCTTCTGATGAAGATCACGGATAACCGACAGATCTCCGGCTACAACCTTGACGCTGTCATTATTCATCTTTACTCTCAATGCATCCGGATCTGTTTCCGCCAGAATCTCAAGAAGATAACGTTCCGTGAATTCATATATATATCCTTCCTGCTCCTGCTTGATATCATCATCGAAAAGCCTTATCCCCAGGTGCTCGACGACCCCATCTTCCAAACGCATGGCTATAGGAACTCCCATATATGCATCTGCGGTTAACTCAGGAACAACCTTCCCACCAAGATCTGCAAGCAGGCTGGTAGAATAAGTGTGTTCCTGAGTCAACGGAATCAGCGCCAGCGCCAAAACTAGGAAAAGTCTGATCATCATTCAGTACACTGGCCCAAAGAATGGTCCTTCTGAGGATTCATTGTCTTGCCCAACACAATGGTTTCCTTGAGGTTATTTCTGGAATCGTACCAACGGCCCTGGATCAGATGTCCGTTATCCCATTCTCCAATTATATAATCACCTTCGGCAGCCACTCTCCCCTTCTCATCATGAGCATCAATCACCCTGCTTTTCAAAAAGGTATAAGTACCCATACCATGAGGATAGTTGTTTACAGTCTTGCCTGAAAACTTGCCGACTGCATTAATCGTCTTCTTTGGCTGGGACTGTACCGGTTCCTGCTCCACAACAGGTTCTTCTACGATCTGCTCAATGACCACATCTTCAACAACAGGTTCCTTTTCAGGCAGCAGGAACAGTGCAGCAGCTCCTCCAAGAATTGCAACAGCAGCAATTGCCACAACTGCAGGCTTGACATTCTTTTTCTTAGGAGGAGGACATTCCCTCAGTTCCTTACCACATTCCGAGCAGACCAGCTCTTTCCTCATCGGAACAGACTGAATCTCCTTTGACTTGCATTTTGAGCATTCATCGTTAAGGCAAATGCCATATTTCAACCTTTCTCGGTCGCTTCTTCTCTTATCTTTAGACATAAGATCAATTGTTTGTATTTATCTTTAAAACTATAGGACAGGTGGCATCGGAGGAGGAACCGGAGCAAACAGCGGTTTCAGTTCAGAAACCTCTCCTGCTGCAACCCATGCCGGCATACCCTGCTGCCAGACCATAGTCTGAGGCGTAAGCTGAGAACTTGCTGCGAGCTGCTTCAGCATAGCATAATCATAAGGTCCGTAATTCTGACCAGCGATATGCAGATACATCTGTACCTGAGGCTCGGCAGCAGGCATAGGAGGAACCGGCGGTGCCGGAGGGACGGCAACAGGCTGAGATGCTGCTTCTTCCGCCTTTTCAACCACAAAGAGGCTCGGCAATTCCGATCCGTCTCCCTCGCTATGCAGCAGTATCGCATTGCTTGCATCAGTATTAGGATTGCCTGTATTAAGGAACTGCTCATACTTATCCTTATAAGAAGCCATCCACGCCATGCAGCGCATAGGGAAGCAGTATGAAACTATCACTACTGACAGTTCATCCTTCCTAGGACTCTTCTTGTTGATCACGATTGACGGACGGGAAGCACCCTGAGGGAATGAATCCTCTATAGCTTTCGCCAGCTTGTCTGCAAAGACTTTCAGACCCTCGTTATCGTCTGGAGACGGAATCGATACCAGAATGGTCTTTTTGTTGATGCTGGCCGGATTGGTCGGGCTGAGGTTGCCTTCATTATTACGCACATGAAGCGACATCTGATCGTTGTTAAGCTTCAGGTAGACGCCACTCTGCTTTACGATTTCGCTGGCAAATCTCTTGATTTCCTCCTCGGTCGCGAGCTTCTGCTGGAGCTGGGTCAGGATATTCAATCCAAGTACCTTCTTCTCGCTATCGGCCTTCTCGTCATGCTTGGTCTTGATTATTTCCGAAAGTTTAAGGTCAAAGGCATCCTTGACGCCATCAATTGTTATTGATGATGAAAGTGTTCCGAAATTAGTAAACTCCACCTGAGGCAGGATGGCCTCCCTTATCTGGCGTGCTATGTTAGGCATGTCGATCTTATCGACCTTCAGGTCTGTCTCAAATGAGACCATCATCTCTTCTTCACTCACTTCGATGATGGCTCCCTTCATGTCTTCAAGTCCCTTATTGACTTTCTGCTGTGCTGCAATCAAGCGTTCAGTCTCATCTATGGAGTCATTGACCTTCTGACCAAATGCGCTGATATCTGCGTCCATCTTGCCCAATTCGACAAATAGTTTGGCCGCAAGTTTCTTCGCGAACTCCCACGCAACGAGCATAGTCTTGCAGGTGTAGAAATCGGTAAGGATCTCCTGGTGTTCCGAATAAAGACGTGCGCCTTTGTTGATCATGCGCTGCATGATATTCAGACTGCTCCAATCAGTGACATTGTCTCTCCTGTCAAGGTCTATTGCCTCATATTCTTCCTGCTCCTTATTATACTTCACCTCAATATCCTTGCGGATTTCAGATATACGTTCCAAAAGAAGTTTCGACACCTTCTGGAGCTCAATGATGGAAATATCTCCGACCTTCCATTTTTCAAACAGACCATGCTCTATTGTGCGACGGATTTCCTTCGCCATTTCCGGAATGGCTCTCTCCTTTCCGCTATAGAAACCGACCACGCCATTGCCACGGAACTGCTTCTCAAACAGGTCAGCCATAATGTTGTCCAATTCGTTGAGCGGGCAATCAGCTTTCTTTGCATCTTCGGCATAGAGAGTCACCTTGTCATGCCAATATTCCTTGAAATGAGGAAAATCCTTGTCTGACGGCAATATCTTATGCTCCAGGGTCAGATGCCTGTAGTCCAACATCCACTTTGTAAGATTGTTCTCGTTGAGGTAGATATCACGATAGTCCTTGTACGCCTCTTCATTTACATATCCGAGGTCCTCCCTCCAGTTATTGTACTTGAACTGATAAAGGATGCTTTCTCCCACAGTATATGTGATATGCTTGAGCACTCTCAGTTCAGGATACATGATCCTCTTTATACCAAAGGAATTGATCTTCTTAGTCCTGGCAACAGGTATCTGGCCGTCTGGTCCCGCATTCTTAGTCTCGTCATACTCCAGAGCGAAGTCATCCATATTCTCAAACGTATATGCGCGGATTATATCCGAATTGACCTCATCATCCGAATTTATGAGGAAGATACGTGCATAGATGTAATCGCTTACAATTTTAGGCAGGTCCGTCAGGTAATTTACAGTAAGGCCGTTCTCGTTTACATTGCTATAAAGAGTCAGACCATCAGCTACACCTTTAACCTTGTCTGTGAACAGCTTTGCCTCCTTGCCGGCCCCTGTGACATCGTGTGGGGTAAAACGTCCTGCCTGAAGGGCATTGAGTTCGTTAAGGGCAGCATATCCGTTCTGGTAATATCGACCCTGATCCATATTTGCCTTCGGCAGGTTCATCTCCGGAATCATCGCATAGACTGAAATGATTGCTTCAGGGAAGGTCTTGCGTGCCTGTACAATGGCATCAACTATTGCTCCTGAACCGGTTCCGCCACAGAGTCCAGCAAAAATATGGATATTAGTCTTCTCTGCATTATGGGATACTGCATCGCAACGTCCGTAGGCATTCTTCAACGCATTGACATATGCCACAGCATTTGCGGCAAACAGCAGACGTCCAGCCCTGCGCTTCTGACCTGCAGCCTGGCCAAGGGAGCCGATGGCGGTCTTCACAGCCGATGCATTCTTGACAATACCCTTTACAGAAGGATAGCTGTCGATGTTGTCCAGAATCTTGGTCACATCTACGTCCTTGATGTAGAGAAATTCATTATTTGTAAATGATGCGTCCAGTCCCATGACCCTGAAGTCGGGTCTGCCGATTCCCATCATTTCGTCAGTAGAGTCGACATAAAGCAGAGCCACAGGCTGCTTATCACGATCTTTTGCTTCCGGAAATTCTTCAAACATTCTCATCTTGAAAGCCTTCAGAATCTTTCCTCCGGTTCCTCCCAATCCTACAAGGATGTGGTTAGTGTTACAATAACTTGTTGTCATATGATTAGTATTAGTTTAATATCTTCTTGACCTCCTGCCGGACCGTCTGCCATAGGAGTCCCTTCTTGAAGACACTCTTTCTCCCCGCACTGACGACCTTCGTGTGCGATGTGATACTCCTATATCAGAAAGAAGGATCATCCCTACCATAGCAATAACGGTAAACAGGACAGACCACAATATCTTGTGGCTAATGAATTTCTTTAGGTACGACTTTGCAGGAGCCAGCAACGATCCTCCTACATCATTCTTATCTATCTGACCCAGGGGTAAAGACCCCATTTCCGGCGAAAAAGCCGGTACGAGGGACTGAAACTTATCGATAAACGCATACACATCGTCCATGTATTCAGAAACACTGTCATCAGAGGAAAGGAGCTGAGTATATGCATTTATGGATTTCTCAACATTATTGACCTTGACTTGAACTGAGATGGCCCCGAACATCAGGGAAAACTGAAGAGAAAGCAGAGGTATAAGAATCACAGCTATAAGGAAAGTAAAAGGAGATATCTGATTCCCTTTCCTTATAGCATATATAACAAGAAGCAGAACAGCAGCTACAATGATTGAGAGACCTATCCCATAGCCGATATTCTCAAAAGAACGGATCATTTCATCCAACAGCCGCATAAACGAGTATATTCCTGTCTACGCTATTGGCTCCAAGATAGCATCTGATAAAACTACGGATACAAAAAAAACGTGGAGCCTATACAAAACCGCCCGCTCCACTTCTTGAGGCCCTGGAAACTGCCCTTACCGTCGGAACGGACAGCTCAAATGCCCCACGCTGATATGCAACCTCCGTTGCATCCTTTCGAAATACAACGAACGAAAAACATACATATCAAGGGACGTCTGCTGCTGCCGGTTTAGACGGTAATCTTTGAATTTTCCAGGTTCCAAGAAGTCTAAAACAAGCGCATTGTAAACGCCTTTGTATTTAAATGATGACTATTTCCATAACTCAGATAGCCACCAACTCACAAATATATAAAACTTAATCAAAAAAAACTAATATTTACCCACCATCGACAGTTATAAACAGATTTCTGTCACAGGTATCTTCCACATCCAGTTCAGGCTATTTGTACGAAACAGTCGGTACTGTTCCTGGAATCATGTCTTCGTCATCTGAATGCAGATGGATGATACGCTGATTTGAGCTGCCGCGGAAATGAAGCTCAGGATCACGAAGATCCTGCATGAAAGGACCGTCAACCAATGTGTCGATGTATGGAAGTATCTGACTCAGACGATTATCTGACAGGATGTCCTCATATATGAATCCTGTATAGCACCATATATTCTTTCCTGTTTCCTCCTTGATGCGACGTGCGAGTTCGGTGAAGGCCTCCACCTGATACAGAGGGTCTCCTCCCGAAAATGTCACATTCGAGAATTCATCTGCCTTTATGATTTCCAGAATCTCGTCCACAGACATCTCCCTGCCGCCCATGAAGTCCCATGACTGGGGATTGTGGCAGCCGGGACAATGATGCGCACAGCCCGCACAATATATGGAGGTGCGGAATCCGGGACCGTCAGCCATGGTCTCTTCAAGTATGTCCAATATCCTTATCTTCATCATGACAATCTCTATTTGAGCCAGTTTTCAGGATTCTGAGGCTTGGTGTTCTGCCATATCTCGAAGTGGAGCTGGGTGTTGCCGTTGATTGTATCCACCACGCCTATCACCTGACCTGTGCTCACCTTGTCACCGGCCTTTACAGAAACAGACTTCAGCTTGCAATAGAATGTGAAATAGTTGCCATGTTCAA
>JAEIGA010015688.1_pt1 | contig 11532 bp, 9 predicted proteins | sample 9270691 | NCBI WGS metagenome assembly JAEIGA01 (sample SAMN17057246, study PRJNA624740) | gut metagenome | biome: biome; isolation source: fecal sample | host: Bos grunniens | place: China: Xizang | collected 2019
AATATAGCGTTGATTATATTCGACTTTATCAGAATAAGGAAAAAGATAAAATAATAGAGTTTAAGAAATAATTTTTTAAGAGGTGGAATAACATGAAAAAGTTGCTTTACACCCTTCTTATAATTGAAATAATACTGGCGGTTGTTGCCTTCTTTGTGTTGCTTTATACCTCTGTCTTTGCAGCCATCTTTTTGAGCGCGTTAAATCTTTTGACACTTGTTCCCATTATCGCCATAATACATAATATTAACGATATTGATGAACTTGAATATACCATGTCAAAGCTTCGTTATAAAGTAAATGTTCTTGAGGATATTGTGAATAAGGATGCGCCTGAAAATGAAAAGCCTACCGAAAAAGAGGCACCTTATTCTACGGGAAACTGGACCTGTATAAAGTGCGGTACCATTAATAAAATGGGGACTAACGAGTGTGAAAACTGTAAGGCGCAGTACAGTATAGACTGTCCTACAACCGACCCCTCAAAAAAGAAAAAGGTCAGCAGATTTGTTAAGTATAAATAAAACTCTTCGTAAGAGGCGCACTCCGTAAGGAAGTGCGCCTCAGTTTTATTCGCCAAGGCGAGTTATATTGCTTCGCAGTGATATTCGGCTACTGCCGAGTGTTATTCGCTTCGCGAGTTTAAGGGGCGAATAAAATATCACTAAAACCTTCAGGTTTTAATATAACTCTTTTGGAAATATCTCGCCGTTGGCGAGGTATTCCAAAGGAATATCACTGTGAGACCCGTCTCACAATATCACTTATAATTTTTATCTTTGAGATAGGTAATATTTTAAAGTATGTAATCCACTATGACACTTATCTGTAGAAAGTGTCTATTTTTATACAAAAATAAAATTGGGAGAACACTTCCTTACGAAGTGTCTCCCAAGAAGAGTTTTTTATTTTTATGCACGAATACCATATAAATTTAATCAAATAACGTATTTAAAATAAAATTTGTTTGTGCTAAAATAAAATGATGAAAATAAAAAACGGAGGAATAAAAATGCGACTTATTTTAGCGCAAATCGGTAAAAACCAAACGATAGGTTTTGCAACTAAAGAAATAGTTCGTCTTATAAAGGCTATGGATAAAAATATAGTGTTAGACGTAAGACGTTACGATAAAAAGGATGAAACGGTAAAAAATGCCGTATGGGTGGGCCTTGATGATAGTATAGAGTATTCCGAAAAGGATCGCATTTTTATAGACGTGGAAAACGGTATGGGCATTATTACGGGCAGCAATGAAAGAAGTGTACTTTTTTCCGCTTACCGTTTTATGACCGAGCTTGGTTGTCGCTTTTTATATCCCGGAAAAGACGGAGAAAAAATTCCCGAAAGAAATTTAGATTATAGCGATTTAACGGTTAAAATTAACGAAACCGAAAGTTATAAGCACAGAGGTATTTGTATTGAGGGCTCGGTAGGTTACGAGCACGTTTATAACACTATTGATTGGCTTCCAAAAGTTGCTATGAATGGTTATTATTCGCAGTTTTTTACTCCAACAACCTTCTTTCAACGTTATTACGGTAACGATATTACCGATAAAGACGTTGCCGCAATTAATAGTTGTTTAGAGGATGAGGTTGCTAAAAGAAGCCTTGTTTATCACGCTATCGGTCACGGTTGGAATACCGCTCCTTACGGTGTTGAGGCAACGGGTTGGGGTAAATACGAAAATGAAATAAGCGAAGAATTTAAAAGCGCGGTTGCGCTCTACAAGGGCGAAAGAAAACTCTTTAACAATATGCCTATGAGCACTCAACTTTGCTTTTCAAAGCCGGGAGTTAAGGAAAAGGTTACCGATTTTGCCGTAGAATATGCCAAAAATCATAAAAACATTCATTATCTTGCATTTTCTTTGGGAGACGGCGGCAGAAATCACTGTGAATGTGAGGAATGTCTTAAAAAACGTCCTTCCGACCATTACGTTGACCTGCTTAATATGCTTGACGAAAAGCTTACCAAAGAGGGTATTGATACAAAAATTCACTTTACGGTTTATGCCGATACCTTGTTGGCTCCAATAAAGGAAAAATTAAATGAAAGTGACCGCTTCGTTTTAAAATTTTGCCCTATTGCAAGGTCCTTTGCACATTCCTATGACGATGTTGATTTGGATAATCTTCCCGAAACTGCGCCCTTTGTACATAATCAGGATATGAAGCGCGATACGGTAGAGTTAAACGTTGCTTATCTTAAAAAATGGCAGGAAAATTATAAGGGCGACTCTTGTGTTTTTGACTATCAGCTTATTTGGAATCATCACGTTGACCAAGGATATTTCCACGTAGCCGAGCTTATAAGCAGAGATATGAAAGATTTAGGAAGAATGGGACTTAACGGAATGTTAAGTTGTCAGACAATCCGCGCCGCATTCCCAACAGGACTTCCTCAATATACAATGGCGCAAAACCTTTGGAATAAGGAAAAAAGTTTTGATGATATAAAGAATGAATATTTTGCTTCTGCGTTTGGCGATAATGCAAAGACTGTGGAAGAATATCTTAAAAAACTTTCAGAGCTTACCAATTTACCCTTTGTTATCGGTGAAGTAAAGCTTACCGCTGATGAAGTTAAAGAGCGTTATACTATTTTAAAGGAAACTGTAGAAAAATTCAGAGAGGATTATATTGAAAAATATAAAGAAACTTCTGCTGATTGGCAGTATCTTTACGCCCATTCATTCCTTGTGCCGATTTTTGCCGATATTTATATTGCAAAATATAACGATACCGAAGAAACGGTTAAAAAATACTGTAACGACTACAGAAATAAACTTGACGAACTAAAACCTGTTATCGACTCGGTTTGTGACGACTGGGTAACCAAATTCGACCTACTTTCAAAATATCTTAGAAGACATTAAAAAATGGACTCAAAAGAGTCCATTTTTTTAGGGAATAGGGAATAGGGAATAGGTAGTAGTATGGTTTGACATATAAAAATAATATGTTATAATAAATTTGATATATCATTAGATAAAAAAGGGGAAAATTTAAATGAGAAAACTGGCTTTTCCTTACGGACAAACCCATATGGAATATGAATTTGATGAAAAAGAACTTATCGGTGTGCTTACTTCATCAATTGAAGAATACAAACCTTCGGCTGACGGTGCGACTCTGGTTCAGGAGGCGTTGGCTAATCCTGTTGGAAGCGAAAAACTTTGCGAACTTAGTCGCGGCAAACAAAAGGTTGTTATTATTGCCAGTGACCATACCCGACCGGTTCCAAGCAAGGTTATTATTCCCTATATGCTCAGTGAGATCAGAAAGGGAAATAAAGATGCCGATATCACCATTCTTATTGCAACGGGCTGTCACAGAGGTACCACCAAGCAGGAACTTATTGATAAATTCGGTGAAGAAATAGTAGAAAACGAGAAAATATATATTCACGATTGCGACGAAAAGGAAATGCTTGTTAATATCGGCGTTTTGCCTTCGGGCGGTCAGTGCGAAGTAAATAAACTTGCCGTTGAAGCCGATTTGCTTGTTAGTGAAGGCTTTATTGAACCTCATTTCTTTGCAGGTTTCTCGGGCGGCAGAAAAAGTGTACTGCCCGGTGTTGCCGGCAGAACAACCGTACTTGCTAACCACTGTTCCGAATTTATTGCGCATAGTAATGCAAGAACGGGAATTTTAGAAGATAATCCCATTCACGCTGATATGGTATGGGCGGCAAATAAGGCAAAACTTAAATTTATTGTAAACGTTGTGCTGAATGCAAAAAAAGAGCCTATTTATGCCGTTGCAGGTGATTTGGAAAAAGCACATAAAAAAGGTACTGATTTTATTGCCTCGCTTTGCGGTGCAAAGGCAGTACCCGCCGATATTGCAATATCCACTAACGGCGGATACCCACTAGACCAAAACGTATATCAGGCGGTAAAGGGTATGACTGCGGCAGAGGCTACCGTAAAGCAGGGCGGTGTTATTATAATGCTTGCAAAATCCAACGACGGTACGGGTGGCGACCATTTTTACCATCAGCTTGCCGATGAAGAAGATATAAATAAAACAAATAACGAATTACTTGCGCGTTCAAGAAATGAAACTTTGCCTGACCAGTGGATGACACAAATTCTTATAAGAATTTTAACAAAGGCAACCGTTATTTACGTATCGTCTTTCGATGAAGAAGTTATTAAAAAAATGCATATGATTCCTGCAAAAAATCTTGATGAAGCAATAAATTTGGCTAAAAAAATAGTTAATAAAGAAAAGGTAACAATAACCGCTATTCCCGATGGCGTATCGGTAGTTGTAAGATAGAGGGAATAAAAATGCGTGTTGTAGTTGCAATTGATTCATTTAAGGGCAGTCTGTCCTCATTACAGGCAGGCTCTGCCGTAAGGGATGCTGTTCTTAAATTGAACGATAAAAACGAGGTTATTATAAAACCTTTGGCAGATGGCGGCGAAGGAACGGTTGATGCATTGGCTTCGGGCTTTAATTCCGAAATTATAGAAATTGACGTCAACGGGCCCCTTATGAAAAAGGTTAAAGCCAAATACTGTATTTTAAAGGAAACGGGCACCGCCGTTATCGAAATGGCTGCCGCTTCGGGTATTACGCTTGTTAGTGAAGAAGAAAAAAATCCCCTTAATACTACCACCTTTGGCGTGGGTGAACTTATAAAGGATGCGATTAACCGCGGATGCCGTCGCTTTATCGTAGGAATAGGCGGAAGCGCTACTAACGATGGCGGCACAGGTATGCTGACCGCCTTGGGCGTACAGTTTTTGGACAAAAACAATAATCCTATTGCTCTTCGTGGCGAGGGCCTTAAAGATTTGTGCAAAATAAATACCGATAATATGTTAAGTCAGCTTAAAGACTGTACCTTTAACGTGGCTTGTGACGTTAAAAATCCGCTTTGCGGAGAAAACGGTTGCAGTGCCGTTTTCGCTCCCCAAAAGGGCGCGACAAAGCAAATGATAAAGGATATGGATTTGTGGCTTAAAAACTATGCCGAAATTTCCAAAACCGTATCAGAAAGAGCCGACGAAAATTACGAGGGCGCAGGTGCCGCAGGTGGACTTGGCTTTGCTTTTTTAACCTATTTAAACGCTTCATTAAAATCGGGAATAGATATAGTTTTAGACGAAATTAAAATTGAAGACGATATTAAAAATGCCGATATTGTGGTTACGGGAGAGGGAAGACTTGATTCCCAAACCGTTATGGGTAAAGCGCCTATCGGGGTTGCAAAACTTGCTAAAAAACACGGCAAAAGAGTAATCGCCTTTTGCGGTTGCACAACAAAAGATTCAGAGGTCTGTAACGACCACGGTATCGACGCATTCTTCCCCATACTCAGAACCGTTACCACTTTAGACGAAGCGTTAAAGGTAGAAAATGCTTACGAAAATCTAAAAGCAACCGCCTATCAGGTGTTCAGACTTATTTAAAAAAACGGACTAAAAAGTCCGTTTTTTATTTTGTGTTATCATAAATATATTTTGCTATATTTTCCGCTATCATATAGAAAGAACTGCCGACGGGGGAGTTTGTCATTTTTTTAAGATAACTTCCGTCTTTTACTGATTCTATAAGTTTTCGGTTTATTTCTTCCCTGAACTCAGGGTGCTTTTGGGCAATTTGCAAAAGGGTTACCACCGTAAAGGAAAAATGCTGATAGTAAACGGAATTTAAACTTTCTACAATAGAAAGCTTATAATTTGGCGCAAGAAAAGTGTGATACATTTTTTTGCCGTATTCCTCAGGTTTTAAAATATCGTAAAGTTCGCCTAGAATTTTTGTATCATAAAATCTTCCCAAAAGACAAATTGCTATTACGCTTCTCATCTGATTACTGCGTCGGCAGTCAAGGAAGTGGTATGCGCTTCTGTTCTTTACAATTTCGCGAAGAGTGTCAATTGAACGCTCGTCCTCTAAAAAGCCTAAAGTAATGGCGGCGTTCAGGCGTAGATTTTCGTTATCGCTGTTTAAAAGGTCGGCTAATTTATCGGCGACTTTTTCTGCGCCAAGCAATTTGCAGGACCAAATAGCAACTCCCGGGCAATCGGTGGATAATGCTTTTTTGATTTCTTCAAAGTCGGTTAACCACTCAACTGCAACGTATGGAGTAGGACTGTTTAAAGTCACGAAGCCACGCAAAGCATTTGGCTTGGGGTCAAAACAGTTGCGCTTAACGATAAGGCTATGCAATCGGTTATAGTCGGTATCAATTACCGTGTTCTTATTCTCTTTAACGGCAAGAGCTACAGCAACACCCGCCGCTTCACCTAAACGGTACATATCACGGTTCATTCGTACGGCAGAGGAAACGTAACTGTCAACACCCAAACAGCGTGAAACACTAACAAGCCTTTTCCAGCCTTTTGGTACAATAGCGCCGAGGGGCACCTTGATTTTAAAGGTTATTGTACTTAGGTTACTTATAACGAACCAATCCTGAAATTCTTTTGAATCAAAGGCGCGGTCACAACCGTGCTTATCAATATCCGAATAGGCGCAAAATAGAGTGTTGTCCCAAGGGGTTTCATATAAAACGTCCTTTAAGGTTACCGTCTGTTCACCCGTTATGGTCATACCTTCGCGGTTACCTATAAGTGGCGCTACAAATAAAAACCGTTCTTTTTCGGGGTTGATGTCTGCAAGGTGTTTTCCGTGAGCGGTTATGGTAGCTTTCGTAAAATCAGCATCGTCGTAGGGGTTTATATAACCGCTGTCATCGTTGGTTCGACCAAGATTATTATCCTTGTTTTTGAATATGCGAACACTGGAAAAAGGCACTATTGCGCCGTCGGTGGAACGTCCGTAATTTCCCCTTATTCCTAATGCTCTAAGCACAAAACCTTCGCTTGTACTGTCACTTAGAAATTTACAACCGATATCGGTAAGTTTTCCGTTGTTTAAAAGGCGAACACCGATAATTTCCTGATTTTCGGCATAAATTCCCACTATTAAAGTGTTAAACTCGATTTTCACCTTTTCTTTTATAAGAGCCTGTTCGATTCTTATCTTTTTTGCGTCGGGATGATTAAAAAAATTGCGATAGGTTTTTGAAACGTATTTGGCGGTATCCTTATCGATTTGCTCAAAGCGCCCGCCCTTATAACCGTTATAGTAACCGTTAACTGCGCCTTGAACGCCCATGCCGCCGCAACAGGTTCCGCGTTCAATACCCAAAACTTTAAGTCCGTTTTCAGCGGCGGTTAATGCCAGAAAACTTCCTGCAGAGCCAAGCCCTGCAACAATTAAATCAAAATTATCGGAAAATTCAGGTTTTTCGCAAAAGGTGGCGTGGCTTACGCCGTCGATCATTTCATAATAAAACATAAGATTACCACCCTTTCTTCTCAGCTAATGAACAGCCTGCATCAAAAGCCGAAATAGGATTTTCAAGGCTATGGGGCGCTATCCATAAGGGAGCATCACCGTCTTTTTCGGTTCCTTGAATATCGAAATTAATGCCTATGGTATCTATTAAAAATTCACCGTTTTTGAAAAGATTTTGCCATGTGTTTTCAATATAAAGCCGAGCATCAGAAAGGGAAGTGTCGGCGTTAAATTTAAAGGAAATAAAGTATTCGTTTGGTAAAAATCCTTTTGTAAGCACTAAACCTGCGTCCTTTAGTTTTTTTACGGCATCATCTGTTAAGTAGGTACAAACTACGTGAAGATATTTTTCTTTAATTTCCATTAAATTTCTTGCCGTATTGCGAAGAAAGGAAGTGTCGATAACGTCTTTTGCAAATACCGTGTGAATTCCCGTATTTGTAAAATACGTTACCTTGTAACCGTCTTCAAAGGGTACACATTCCATAAGACGTGCGTTTAAGATAATCTTTTCGTGTAAGCCTAAGTTAACGGCAAATTTACAAATGGCGGTACTCATTGTCAAAAGGTCGGCACCCGACTCGGATATTATACCGTTGGCGCCAAAAAAATCGTATAGTTCCTTTGTTTTTGAGTTTTTGAAAATTGCATTTTCCAAAATAGGTCTAAAGGACAAATGATAGTCGCTGCCAAGCATTTCGCCTTCTTCAAGTAGAAGAATTTTTTTACCGATTGAAGCAATGCCTAAGCCTGAATAGGAGGCTCCGATAACGACCGCGTTAAATCTTTCCATTTCGTTTTCTCCCTTCGTTTCAATATAAAATATTTTCCCTAAAATATTTTATCATATTTAAAAAATAATTCAATACTTTCTGAACTTTAATTTTATAATAAATATGTTTACCAAATAGTGATTTTATGGTATAATACGTCTGTAAATTGACCTATTTAAAATCAGAGGTGCAGATATGCAAAACAAAATAATCGAAGAAATTATAAAAGAAAAACTTGTGGTAATAGTTCGCGGTGTGGAAAGTGACAAACTCATTTCGGTAGCCGAGGCTATATATAAGGGCGGTATTCGTTTTATGGAAATCACCTATAGCGCTGACGGGAGTATCAGTGACGAGGAAACCGCTGAAAATATAAAGAAACTTACCGAGCATTTTAAGGGCAAAATGCATATAGGCGCAGGTACCGTGCTGAGTGAAAAACAGGTTGAACTGACCTATAATGCGGGTGGCGAATTTATTATTTCACCCGATACCTATGAAGCAGTTATAAAGAAAACCAAAGAACTTGGTATGATTTCTATGCCGGGCGCTCTTACTCCAAGCGAGATTCAGTCTGCGGTAAGATACGGCGCCGACTTTGTAAAGCTTTTCCCCGTTACTAATCTGGGCACAGGTTACGTAAAAGCCGTAAAAGCACCGCTTTCTCACGTAAAACTGTTGGCAGTAGGCGGAATTAACCTTGATAATATAGATGAATATCTTGAGGCAGGCGTTTGCGGTTTCGGGCTTGGCACCAATATAATTGATAAAAATATGGTGAAAAATAACGACTTTGACGGTATAACCGCTCTTGCGGCAAAATACGTGGAGGCGGTTAAATAATGGCTTCTTATATAACGGTAGATAGCGGAACTACGAACACAAGAGTTTCCTTGGTGATTGACGGAAGACTTATTGATACCTTGAAATTCGGCGTTGAACCAAAGGAAAATGAAAGTCGTAAAGATTGTCTTACCCGTCTTCTCAGAGAGGCAATTTCTAATATTTTAGAAAAAAATAAAATGCAAGAAACTCAAATTTCCCGTATAATTGCCAGCGGTATGATAACGAGTGAAATAGGACTTATTGAACTTGAACACGTTAAAGCCCCTTGCGGTGTAAAGGAACTTTCTGAAAATCTTTATGAAATAACTATTGAAGAAATCAGTAAAATCCCGTTTGTTTTTATAAGGGGCGTAAAATATATTTCGGATGATAACGTTGATATGATGCGCGGTGAAGAAACCGAAATTTACGGCATAAACCCCAAGGCGAATACCTTGTACGTTTTGCCCGGTTCCCATTCAAAACTTGTTTTAATGGATAATGAAAACAGAATTTCTCATTTTTCCACCTGCCTTACGGGTGAAATGATAGGCGCTGTTGCAAATAATACCATTTTAAAAGGCTGTATTGATTTAAGTAAAAGCGCAACCGATGAAGAATTTTTGCAAAAAGGTTATCTTTTCGCAAAAGAAAACGGAATTAATTCGGCTCTTTTTAAGGTGCGTTCCTTAAAGAAGTTTTCAAGAACCGACGATAATCAGACCTTAAGCTTTTTTATGGGCGTTATGTTGGCGTGTGAAATTGATAATATAGTTAAATCCTCAGCGCAAAGAGTGGTTATAGGCGGTAAAAATCAGCTCAAAGACCCTACTGCATTCCTCTTAAAACAAAACTGTGATAAAGAAATATTGACCGTTAGCGAGGAAGAGGCAAGTAACGCTACCGTAATTGGCGCAATAATGATTTATGAAAATTCTTTATAAAACTTAAATTAGCGGGAATAGAATAATATTGCTTTACTTTTTTAAAAAATACATTATAATTAAGATTATAAATACTTTGTAAAAGGAGAGAAATTATGGAACTTTTAAAGCTTGAAGAAATGACGGTTGAACAAAAGGTCGGTATGCTTTTGTGCGCACGTCGTTTTTGGAAAAACACCGATGACGTTGACTTTATTTTAGAACTCGTTAAAAAAAGAGCGCTTGGCTGTGTTCAGGCACCTTTTAACCAGCCTGAAATAATCAAAAAAATAAAGGAAACGGCTGACTATCCGATTATTCTTGTAAATGATACCGAAAGAGGTTATCCTACCTCTCCGCGCCCAAAAGTACCTCTTATTTCTCTTGCCGCAACAGGTAATAAAGAGTATATACGTTCTTTCGCAAGATGTCTTGTAGCGGATGCAAAAGCTGATAACTGTAACGGTACCTGGGGCCCTGTTATTGACGTTCTTCATTCTGACGGCCCTGCCAGAGTTTTCCGTATTTTATCCGACGATCCTCAAAAGGTAGCAGAACTCAGCGAAGAAATTGCAAGAGTATTTAACGAAAACCATTATTTTTCTTGCGGTAAACACTATCCCGGTGACGGTATTGATGGTGTAGATACTCATATGATGGGTGAATACAATGATTTTACCGAAGAGGAAATAATAGCTAAAAACCTTGTCCCATATATTCATCTTTGGAAAAAAGGCTTGCTCCCCTCAATAATGGTAGGTCATACCACCTGCACAAAAATTGACCCCGATTATCCCTCTTCTCTTTCTAAAAAGGTTATTGATATTATAAGAAATATGGGTTATGACGGCGTAATGTTTACCGATTCCTTTGCTATGATGGCAATTCTTCAGGAATTTGGCGAAGAAAAACTTTACGGTATGGCTGTTAATGCGGGTATTGATATAGTTCTTCCTAACTATATGACTCCTGTTAGAGAAACCTATGAATTGTTGCTCCAAAACTATAAGGACGGCGTTTTCACCGAAGAGCGCCTTAACGAGGCTGTTCGCAGAGTGCTTAATCTTATGGAATTTGTAGCAACCGAACCCGAAACACCTCTTGTTATTACCAAAGAAGATGAAGAAAATCTTGCAGCCATTTCAAGAGATTGTATAACTGCAGTATGTGATGAAGGATTAACCGCCGCTATTGGCGACGTAAACAAAAAACGCCTTTTCATCGTTCTTACCGAAAATGATTTTGAGGTTTTAGGTGAAGGCGAAGAAATTACTGTAAGTAAATGGTACTATCCCAATAATATTGCCAAAAAGATTAAAAAGGAATTTCCTAATTCCGAAGTTATGTTCCTCAAAGAATTTTCAAGTGCGGCAGAAAATGATAAGACACTTCGTACCGCAACCAAATATGATGAGGTTGTTTTCGTTACGTTTTGTACCACAACCTGCTATCTTGGTACAGATAGTTTGACCCGTCGTACCGAGTCTGTTATAAATGCGCTTGCTTTCTCCAAAAAGTTAAAGACTATAGTGCATTTCGGTAATCCTCACGCGCTTTTGCCTGTATTACACATTCCGAGAAAGATTTTCGGCTATATGATTCCCGAATCTCAGGAATACGCTATTGATATTCTTGCAGGAAAACTTGAAACAAAGGGAACACTTCCCTTTAACATTCAGTATAAATAAA
>JAEIGA010015689.1_pt1 | contig 11530 bp, 11 predicted proteins | sample 9270691 | NCBI WGS metagenome assembly JAEIGA01 (sample SAMN17057246, study PRJNA624740) | gut metagenome | biome: biome; isolation source: fecal sample | host: Bos grunniens | place: China: Xizang | collected 2019
GCGAAGTGGCTTATATTTTTTGCAATGACGAAAAGATTTTGGAGGTGAATAGAGAATATCTCCAACATGATTATTACACAGACATTATTACGTTTGACTACTGCGAGGAGGATGTGTTGAACGGCGATATCTTTATCTCGTTGGATACTGTGGCAAGCAATGCAGAAGAATTTGGTGTATCATTCGACAACGAACTCCACCGCGTATTGATTCACGGTATTTTGCACCTTTGTGGTCAAGATGACCAAACGCCTGAGTTGAGAGCAGAGATGATTGCAAAAGAGAATGATGCGCTTGCAATGTTGTAATATTTTAACACAAGTACAAGTTTTATATTTAATGGTTTACAAAATGTAATTTGTATTTTATAATTTTGCAAGGATAAATATTTTCTTCAAGTACAAACACTAAATCATAAATTATTAACCATAAGGCTTGTACTTTAAAAAACAAATTTACCTTTGAAACTTATAAATTCCGAACAAACCATTTTATCTCGAAAAAATAATTTTGTACTTCTGTTAAAAAAACAAACAAAATGAGAGCGATTGTGCTGACATCGACGCTGTATAGCGACAATAGTTATATGCTTAATTTGTTTACAAATGAATTAGGCTATGTAACTGTGTCGGTGAAGGTTGGAAAGAGGAGTAAAGTAAGATTATCACATATACAGCCACTGACGTTATTGTCGGTGGAACTGCATGGACGACCTTCGCAGCAGATGATGCATGTGACGGAGTGTGTGGCGCTACCAGGATGCGAATCGATAGCTATGGATGTAGCTAAAATGCTGACAGCACAATTTCTTGCTGAGTTTTTGAACCACACATTGAAGCTATATCAGAGAGATGCAACACTATTCGATTTTATATTTGATTCGATATGCAGATATAACTCATTGGAACGTGGTCAAGCGAATTTTCACTTAGTGTTTTTAGTGAAATTAACGCACTATCTAGGGTTTTTCCCAAATCTTGAAGGGTTTGACGCTGGGGTATGTTTCGACTTGGAGAATGGATGCTTCGTACGTAGATTGCCATTACATACAAATTATCTGCTACCTGAGGCGACTATGGCTTTGGCGAATCTTTTGCGATTGGACTACGACACGATGTATCTATATGATATAAATCGGCAGCAACGCAATGAGGTTTTAAACCACATTATTAAATACTATAAATTACATTTGGCGGAGTTTGGGGATTTGCGGTCACTAGATGTGTTGCGTGAACTTTGATTTTTTTTAGTTTTAACATAAGTACAAATTTTTCGGTGTTCGCTCAGAAAATATATCGTTCTTTTTTAAAATTAACAATGGGACAATTACTTTTTTTAAGTACATGCCCTAAATCATAAAATATTATCAAACTAGTTAATCATAAGGCTTGTACTTGAAAAAGAATTTATCCTCTCACAACTATGAAATAAGAGAGATAACTTGTAAACCTAAAAACATAAAATATGTACTTATGTTAGAAATCAATCTATAAAAACTATGGCATTACCTACAAATTTAGGAACTGAATCAATTGGACGATTATTACGACAATATGCTGTGCCAGCGATTGTTGCAATGACAGCATCATCGTTATACAACATGATTGATAGCATCTTTATTGGTCAAGGCGTGGGTCCGTTGGCAATATCGGGATTGGCTGTTACATTCCCGTTTATGAATTTGGCAGCTGCATTTGGTGCATTAGTTGGTGTGGGGGCGAGTACGATTGTATCGGTGAAATTAGGACAAAAAGATTATACCTCAGCACGCAAAGCATTAGGCAATGTGGTTGCTCTGAATATCATTATCGGAGTGGTATTTATGGCAGTGTCGTTATTATTTCTAGACAAGATATTGCTTTTTTTCGGTGCGAGCGAAAACACACTACAATATGCACGCGAATATATGGAGATAATACTTTATGGCAATGTGGTGACACACATGTACCTCGGGCTCAATGCTGTGATGCGCTCAGGCGGACACCCACAAAGGTCAATGGCAATGACGATTTTAACCGTTATACTCAACGCTATACTCGACCCTATATTTATTTTTATATTGGACTGGGGCATAAGAGGAGCTGCCGTTGCTACGATATTAGCGCAAATAGCTGCATTGGCATGGATTCTGATTTCGTTCACAAACAAACAAGAGATGTTGCACTTTGAATCGGGCATATTCAAACTCGACCGTCGAATAGTAACAGCATCATTGTCAATAGGTATGGCACCATTTTTGATGAACGTAGCAGCATGCGTGATAGTGATTTTTATCAACAATGGATTGCAACAACATGGGGGCGACTTGGCAATTGGGGCGTATGGTATTGTAAATCGAATTACGTTTATATTCGTAATGGTGGTGATGGGATTAAACCAAGGTATGCAACCAATTGCAGGATATAATTATGGTGCAAGAAACATCAATAGAATGCTAAGTGTATTGAAATTAACTATTATTTGGGCTACGGTAATTATGACAGCAGGCTTTACAATATGTGAATTTACACCAGGATTGATTGCTCGCATATTTACCTCGGACGAAGAGCTGATTGCACGTGCGGTGAGGGGCATGAGAATTGTGGCAGTGTTCTTCCCAATAATTGGCATGCAGATGGTTACGGGTAACTTTTTCCAAAGTATCGGTATGGCACGACAAGCAATATTCCTCTCTTTAACCCGACAATTGATATTCCTATTGCCATGCTTGATTATATTACCACATTTTTTTGGTGCAGACGGAGTTTGGGCATCATTGCCTACAGCTGATTTATTGTCTTGGATTGTATCAGTGTCGGTGTTGATGTACTATTTACGCAGATTTAAACAAGGAAAAATTGAATATAAACTATGATTATAACTATTGGACGCCAATTGGGTAGTGGCGGATTGGAGATTGGTCGCCTACTCGCTAAACGATTAAATTTGGCTTTTTACGACAAAGAGTTACTCACCGAGGCGGCTCGTCATAGTGGCATCTGCCCCGAATGTTTTCAACAAGTAGACGAACAAGCCAAACACACATTTGGTGGGGTCGGCATCTTCGGTATGCGATTTCCCTTTATCAGCGATGGCAATATGTCATACAACTCTATGATTTCAAGCGACAATCTATTTTTATTACAAAGCGAAACAATCACAAAATTAGCCGATAACCCACAAGGAGCAATATTTGTCGGTCGTTGCGCTGACTATGTATTGCGCAATCGCAATGATATAATTTCAATCTTCATAACCGCTAATGATAACGATCGTATTAGCCGTCTCATAGAACGCAAAAACTGCACCGAATCAGAAGCCCGCGACATGATACACAAAATCGACAAACAACGCGCTACTTATTACGATTACTATGCAGGCCGCCCTTGGGGGGTAGCTTCAAGTTACGACATCTGCCTCAACTCTTCACTATTTGGCATTAATGAAACAGCCAATATAATTATCAATATTTTAAAAAACAAACAATTTTAACTACGCCTTATATAAAACCACAAAAACTTTTACCGCGCACACTTTTATTTAACAAAATTTATGAATTACGAATTATGTATTATAAATTAAATTAACTAACTTTGTGGGTCAAATTTTAAACTAAAAACAATGGATAAAACAAGTTATGCAGTTGGCCTTAGTTTTGGTCAACATCTTGCTCAAAGCAAAATTAAAGGGCTTGACTATCAATCCTTTGCTAAAGGAGTAGAAGCAATGTGCGAAGGCAAACAACCAGAAATCGATCTCAAAGAAGCACAAGAATTATTAAATAAATTTTTTGCTAAACTAGAAGAAGAATCGAAAGCTCAATTCGCACAAATTCGCGAGGAAGGCGAAAAATTTTTAGAAGAAAACGCTAAACGTGCAAATGTAGTGACACTTCCTAGTGGTCTTCAATACGAGATCATCACTGAAACAATCGGTCAAAAACCTGTAGCAACAGACAAAGTAAAAGTACACTACCATGGTACTTTAATTGATGGCACAGTATTCGATAGTTCAGTACGCCGTGGCGAACCTGCCACCTTCGGTGTTACTCAAGTAATACAAGGTTGGGTAGAAGCCCTCCAACTCATGCCAGTTGGTTCTAAATGGAAACTCTACATCCCTTACGACCTCGCTTACGGCGAACAAGGTGCGGGTCAAATGATTGCTCCATTCTCTACCCTCATTTTTGAAGTAGAACTTCTCGAAATTGTAAAATAATTAAATATCAAACAAAATGAAAAAAATATTTGGACTATTTTTAGTCGCAGCTATAGCTGCCCCTATGTTCATATCATGCGGAGGCAATTCTGCCAATGTAAAAACACAAAGTGACTCAATTAACTATGCCCTCGGAGCTGCAAATGCAGGTGGCATTCGTCAATATGTATTAATGGCTGATACTGCCGAAACTGAAAAAGTAGCACAATTCTGCAATGGTATCGAGGCTTCTCTAAAAGATCTAACACCTACAGAACGCCTTACTATCGAAGGTTTCCGCATGGGTATCTCTATGAACGAAGAAATCAAATCAGGATTCTTATTTAACGATTCAACACTCCTAGCTAAAAAAGATTTAATCATTTCTTCTTTCAAATCTCAACTAGAAGGAAAAACTAGCTTTATCAATCCAGAAAATGGAATGCAATATTTCCAAACATTAATGGGACCTTCACTACAAACAGGTGCCCCTGCTAATCTCACTCCAGAACAAGTTGATACAGTCAACATGTTGCTCGGCATCATCAATGGTAATGGTGCACGCAAATACATTCTTGGCAAAGATACAACAGACAAAAACATCAAAATTTTTATTAGCGAATTCGAAAAAGGTTTAAATAATACAGATGATAATGCTGCTTATTTAAAGGGTCTAGAAGTTGGTTCTAATATGCGTCAACAATTTACTCGCAGCGAATACCTTTTCAACGACTCTACAATCGAAGTAAAACTAAACATCATCAAACGAGGCCTCATCGAAAACCTCAAAAAAGAAGCTAATGTTATAATGACTTCTGACGTAGCAGCAGAATGGCTAAACAAAAAAATGGAAGCAAAAGCTGCAGAACGTAACAAATCTTTAGCAGCGAAAGGCGAAGCTTTTTTGGCTGAAAACGCTAAACGCGAAGGTATCGTAGTAACAGAAAGTGGCCTTCAATACGAAGTAATAACTATGGGTGAAGGTGAAAAACCAACAGCTGAAAGCACAGTAAAAGTACATTATCATGGTACACTTATCGATGGTACTGTATTCGATAGTTCAGTACAACGTGGAGAACCTATTGAATTCCCTCTAAACGGCGTAATAAAAGGATGGACAGAAGGCCTTCAGCTCATGCCAGTAGGATCTAAATTCATTCTCTACATCCCTTACCAACTTGCATACGGCGAACGTGGAGCAGGTGAACTTATTGGCCCTTGCGAAGCACTCATCTTCGAAGTTGAACTCCTCGACATCGTTAAATAAAAGACGTAACACTATAAAAAAGACAGGATAACAAAAAACATAATTTAAAGTTTATGCTATTTTGTTATTCTGTCTTTTTTAATACATCTCTCTTTTTTACAAAAAAACAAACCGCTCAACAATAAAGTTAAGCGGTTTTTAAAATGTTTTTTTGATAGCGAATTATTCGCCAAGATGAATTGCTTCTGAAGGACAAACTGAAGCACATGTGCCACATTCTGTACAAACTTCTGGGTCGATTTTATAGATATCGCCCTCTGAGATAGCTTCAACTGGGCACTCACCAATACAAGTACCACAAGCAATACAATCTTCTGAAATTACGTAAGCCATTGTTAAAAAAAATTAAGTTGTTATTAGTACTAATTTCAGTGCAAATTTACACATATTTTTTATTATAACAAAAATTTTACACAATAAATTTTGCACAATTTCGTTTTATTTATAATGAAAAAAATTTACTGCCTAATAATCATAATATTTACGCTTGTATCACTACAAGCGCAAAACTTGCCAACTGTCGATTTTAAACGTTGGCATTATGGTGCTTTCATTGGATTAAACATAATGGATTTTGGCATAAAAGACAACATTGAGAGCAATTTGCGTAGCGAAATTAATACTTGGATACCTGGATTCAGCGTTGGGCTCATTGGCGAAATGCGCTTAAATAACTACTTTGGACTACGTCTTGCTCCTGCTTTTCACATGGGCCAATACAATATAACATTCTATGAAGGCCACACAAACGACAACAAATTTATATCAGACACAATACATGGCTACACCAACACACCTTCAAACATAGTTAGAATCCCCCTATACATCAAATATAGTGCTGTTCGCTTAGGAGATTTTCGTCCATATATGCTCGCAGGAGGAGGCATGGACATAGAATGGAACATTGACAAAGATCCAGAAAATCCAATACTATTCAAACGACTCGACTATTTTACAGAATTTGGTGTTGGCTGCACGATCTACACAGAATACCTTCGCTTTTCAATAGAGGCAAAATACTCTATCGGATTCAACAACAAATTTGTTACATTCGATCAACGCAAAGAAACTCCTCACGAACCCCTAACTTCTGATGCCGAGGGTATAAACAGAGCACTAGAATGTCAATCAATCAATAACCTAAAAGCTCGACTATTTTCATTAGTTTTAAATATCAACATTTGATCACCGCATCAATCAACCTAGTACAAGCATCCTCCAATAAATCTATCACATACTCAAACCCCTCTTCACCTCCATAATAAGGATCAGGCACACAATCAGCCAAACAATACTTATCACAATAATTAGTTGCTAAGACAACCTTCTTAAAATGCTCAGCCGAAGGCGCACGATTACTTAATGCTCGCCTATTCTGCGCATCCATACAAACAATCATATCCCACTTATCCCAATCATCTCTACACATAGGACGCGAAATATGCGTAATATTATAACCACGACAAGCAGCATGAGCTCGCATACGAGCATCAGCTCGCTCACCCTCATGATATGCCTCTAAACCGGCTGAATCAATAACAAAATGCTTGGAGAGTCCTCGCTCTTCAAGCATTTTATTCATTATAGTCTCTGCCATCGGGCTTCGACAGATATTCCCCAAGCAAATAAACAATATATTCATAAGTTGAAAGTTAAAAGTTGAAAATTAAAACCAACTCACAACAATTTACTAATAACTAACCACTAGTGACTAATTCTTAAGCGCCTCCATAATCTTGCCCTGAAGTTCTTCAAGCAATTCTGGATTATCTTGAATCAAACGCTTAGCGGCATCACGGCCTTGTCCAAGTTTAGTATCATTATAACTAAACCAAGCTCCCGCTTTCTTAATAACACCAGCCTCTACTCCAAGGTCGATAATTTCACCAGCCAACGAAATGCCTTCGCCAAACATAATGTCAAACTCAGCCTTACGGAAAGGAGGTGCCACTTTATTTTTAACCACTTTTACCTTAGTTTGATTGCCAAGCACATTATCTCCCTCTTTAATTGGAGTAGATTTACGAATATCAAGACGCACCGAAGCATAGAATTTCAATGCATTACCACCAGTAGTTGTTTCTGGCGAACCAAACATAACACCAATCTTCTCACGCAATTGATTAATAAATATACAAGTAGTATTAGTTTTATTGATACTTGCAGTGAGTTTACGCAAAGCTTGACTCATCAAACGAGCTTGTAAACCTACCTTATTATCACCCATATCACCTTCAAGTTCAGCTTTTGGAGTAAGAGCAGCCACAGAGTCAATAACAATAATATCAATAGCCGATGAACGAATCAATTGGTCAGCTACTTCAAGAGCTTGCTCACCACTGTCAGGTTGAGAAATAAGAAGGTTATCAATATCTACACCGAGTTTTTCAGCATAGAAACGGTCGAAAGCATGCTCAGCGTCAATGATAGCAGCAATACCACCAGCCTTTTGAGCTTCAGCTATTGCGTGAATAGCCAAAGTAGTTTTACCACTTGATTCAGGACCATATATTTCGATAATACGACCACGAGGATAGCCACCTACTCCGAGGGCCAAGTTCAAACCAATAGAACCTGATGGAATAACACTTACATCTTCAACATTCTCTTCTCCCATTTTCATAATCGTACCCTTGCCATGTTCCTTCTCGATCTTCTCCATAGCAAGCTGCAAAGCCTTCAATTTATCAGCTGAAGGTGCTTTCTTTTCAATTTGTTCTGCCATAATATATTCAAATTTAATTATTTATTCAAAATCTGTTCTGCATGTGTTGCAGTTTTTACCTCTTTTGGAGTAATAATACGCTCCAAAATACCAACTTCATTGAAAATAAATGTTGTACGTAATGTACCCATATATGTACGTCCACACATTTTCTTCTCTGCCCATACACCAAAAGCTTCCACCAAAGTGTGTTCAGTGTCAGCAATTAAATCAAAAGGCAATTCGTTTTTTTCAATAAACTTCAAATGACGTTTAGCGTCATCGACACTCACACCAATCACTTTATAACCTTGTGCGCGCAACTCTTCATAGCCATCACGAAGGCTACAAGCCTGAGCAGTACAACCCGATGTCATATCTTTTGGATAGAAATACAACACCACCTTTTCTCCTTTCAAATTTTCAGCCTTAATAGGATTACCATTTTGGTCTAACCCTAAGTAATCAGGCATTTTATCACCTATATTCATAATACAATTATTTTGCAACAAAGTTAATAAAAATTATTCGATATTACAATATTTTTTATCGCCAATCTATAGGATTTTTTCCTTTTAATTTTAAATAATTATTCGTAGCGCGAAATTGCATTGATCCCCAAAATGAATCATTGCGCAAACGACCAAAACCTTTATAAACAAAATTCACATCATTCTCAATCAAATCGCCATTATCGGCAATACTCAAAGCACAACCTTTCATTTTTTCGAAATTAGAAGTCTTTCCCCACGACAAACCAGACGGATGTGTTGATACATAAATTTTATGTTTAGTACTATCAATGATTTTTGCTTTTGCGGCAGCACTCTTACCCCACAACATGAAAACTATATTCTCATACTTTTCGCTTAACAAAGTAATGACAGCATCAGTAAACTTTTGCCAACCAAACGCCTCATGACTACCAGCCTTACCCTTTTCAACTGTAAGAGTTGCGTTCAACAACAACACACCTTGACGCGCCCAACGTTCAAGACTATTACCTACCAAAGGCTCAACCTGAAACTCCATAGCAATCTCTTGAAAAATATGGTTAAGCGAACCTGGCATTTGGCAAACATCAGGCACCGAGAACGCCAAACCATGAGCTTGTCCTGGTTCATGATAGGGATCTTGCCCCAAAATTACGACCTTAACATCCTCTGGTGAACATAACTCAAAAGCACGAAACAAATCTTTACGTACAGGATAAACAGCAGAATCAGAATAGGCTGTATCGACCTTCTCAACCAAATCAACAAAATACTCTTTCTTAAATTCTTTATCAAGCAAAACTTGCCACTTTTCAGAAATCAACTCTTTCATAAAATTAGGTAAAAAAGACCTTAAGCCGAACACTTAAGGTCTTTTCTTATAATAAATACAAGTTAACGATTAGATACTTTTGTAACAAACACTTGGCCATCAAAATATTTAGTTCTAACTACAAATATATTTTGATTCATTCCTTCAACTCCAACAGCATCAATACCAGAAGCAATAAAACGACCCATTACATCATAAACCTCAATCTCTGCTCCTTCAGCATAAATAATATTATTCAACACAAATAGAGTATTATCTGTAACAAAATTATTATCAATAGCTACCTCATCTGAACCTTCTGTAACTTCACCTTCATAAGGTAATAAACGAGAATAAAAGTCATTAAGGTAATAAATCACATTAATTGATGAAGCATTTTCGAAACCTACAAAAGATTCATCTACTATAATAGAATCACCGTCCTGATAGATATAATGACGATCTATTGTTTCTGTTTGAACTACTTCTGTTACAACTTTGTATGTAAAATCAGAAATAGTTACAACTTGAGAAGCCAAGTTATCATTATTTAATAATTGCGAAATAGTTACTTTTTTTGGAACAACAGGTGTTATTTTTTGACCTTTTTCTATTGTCATAGAATCAAGATACAAACTATTCGCTACACCAAAATTACGAGCTCCTGCAGATGTAATACTAGATGGTCTTAAGGCACTATAACTACCTATTATACCTTTAATAACATCACCAACTTTAAATTCATCAGACAAACGTCCTAATAACATAAGAGAAGCAGTATTGTCTTTAACAAAAATTACATGTTGGCTTCTATCTTCTTCACCCACTGCTGCGATAGAATCAATACCTATGATAGTCATATCTGAATTGATTTGATATTTAATCACAGAATTTATAGGAGTTCCTTCTTTTATAACAGCAGCAATATTATCAAATTCTTCTAAATTATCAAAGAAATCTTTCTCCGACAAAGGAATTACATAAGTATTCATAGATTTTGCTTGCCACAAAGGAATCTCTAATATACCATTAACGTAGAATTTATCTTTAATATCCGCAGGTTTTTTAGTAATATCTACATATATTTTAACAGACCCTTCTTCACCCACAAAAAGTTGTGCTTGAGCAAAATTTTTATCTTTATGAGTTTGATTTTCCTTTCCAGTAAAAGTCAATTCAGCTGCAATTGATACAGGCAAAAACTCGAAATATTCCAAAGCATTAATATCATCAGAATAGATAACATAATATTTTATCGGTTTATTCTCTAAAATAGTAGTTTCATGAGTATCAAGTGTTACCAACGAATGAGTAAAATATACTCCTGTATCTGTCCATTTTTGATATTTTGCTGTTGCTGTCTTAATATTGATAACATCACCTACTTTAATATTTTTATCTTCATTAGTTTCTTCATTCAACAAAATACGCAAACCTGCGCAATCAATCAGGTTATTGCCAGTGCTTTCAAATACTGTCAAATAAGTTTTACCTTCATACACCTCTTTTTTCAAGACTTGAACTGTCAAATCAAGCTCTATATTTTCAGTCAAACCTGTAGCTTTCAAAGATTTAACACTCATAAATGTAACATCAAAATCTTGTTGCGACATACTCAACGAACTAGTTCCATAGATACTTACTTTAAATAATGCACGTTTTATCATCAACTCTGAAGGATAAGCATCATCATTTAAACCTGAAATAGTAAAGCTTTTTAAAGTATCAGTACCTTGAATCAAATAAGTATTAAAACCAACAGTTTTAGTAGTTGCCAAATCCAAAGAAACCACTTTACCATCGTAATTAGCTGGGTTACCCAAAAGATCTTTAATTGTTACTTTTGTAGTTTTCACCTCATAGGCACTATTGGTATGCTCAATAGTTATACCTCCTGCAAAATTATCATCATTATTATTAAGCATTGGTTCTAAACGATATACTCCAGTTGAACTAATTTTAAGTTCGCCTGAATAATTTTTAAGGATATCACCTGCTTTTAATGATTGTTCTTCAATAACTTGACCAATGTAATAACAATAATCATTCATACATGATGCAGTGCCATTTTTATCAGA
>JAEIGA010015690.1_pt1 | contig 11530 bp, 18 predicted proteins | sample 9270691 | NCBI WGS metagenome assembly JAEIGA01 (sample SAMN17057246, study PRJNA624740) | gut metagenome | biome: biome; isolation source: fecal sample | host: Bos grunniens | place: China: Xizang | collected 2019
ACTTATACAACTATACTTATAACAATGACTGAAATCTGACACTACTAAAAATAATAGCCGAAAACTCAGACTATTGTAATTACCATTTGATAATTATAATAAATCCGAATTTCCGGCTTTACATATGTTACTAATTTGCTAAATATGTATCTAAATCGCTTTTATATCATCTTAATTCTTTGAAATGTCCTATTTTGCTCATATTACAATTTCCAGAATCAATATCATCAATAAATTTCTGTAGGATATTTTTTTATTATTTTTAACATAAAACATTAAGAAATTCTTTTAACATATAAATCAAGAGTCAATTCCCAATTGTTAACGATAGTACCACTAGCGTTACATTCGATCACTCCTATAGGTCTTGGGAAATAAACAATATCTCCGATATTAGTAAAATAACCTTCTTCTATTGCACGCACTGCCCTATATGCACAATCATCTCCCATAGAAGAACCTGATAGCCTCATTAATGGCTAATTAGGATCATCTAAGTAAACCATTCCATTATAGCTTATATTAAATGATTTAGTTTCTAAATCATACATACGTGGATTAGTATTTTCATCAAATCTTGAAGTGTAGGACCTCCAAGCAAGATATGAATAAGGAGCATTAGAAGCTGGAGTATCTGTATATGTTGAACTTCCTGAGGAGTATTTGGTAGTAGTTCTATTAACTAATTTTATATACATATATTTATCAGGACATTCAAATACATAAGTAGTACCCCAGTAAGTATATGAGTAGTTATTTATATAAGGATTAACTACCGGAGTTGTGCTAGAAGTAGTACTAATAACAGCATTAGCTGCCTAATATATGTACATAGTACCACTAGCCGATTTGCTACTATTGCCACTCCAAGTCACTGCTTTAGATCCAACAGTAGTAGTACTAGATACAGTAGTACCTTTAGAATTTGCTGAAGCAGTGTAACTAGAAACACTTGGACTAATAGTATTTGTACCACTAGAAGCTGCTGTAGTAGTCTCATCTTTAGTACTACCACTTGTATAAGTATATCTTGTTACCACGGCACTTTTACTCCATGTTTGACTACCGTTACCAGCAGTAGCAGTAGCACTACCTCCTGATGCCGGAATAGTCTTATTTGTAATAGCTCCAGCAGTTACATTACCATATGTAGTAACACCACCGGAAGTAGATGTAGCAGATCTACTATTAGCCTATTGATAAATGTACATTGTTCCAGACGCAGATTTACCATTAGCACTCCAAGTCACTGCTTGTGATTTCAAAGTAGTCTATGCTTGAATAGTAGTTCCTAAATTAGAACCTGTAGCAGAGATTGAAGACACTGAAGGCGCAACAGCGTTAGTTCCGGAAGTAGCTGCAGTAGTCGTTTCAGTCTTAGTACTTCCTGATGTATATGTATATGTAGTATCAATCTTAGTTTTACTCCATGTCTAACTACCATTTCCAGCGGTAGCTGTTTTTGTACCACCACTTGCAGGAACAGTTTGGTTGGTTATTGTTCCAGCAGTTACATTACCGTACGTGACAACACCACCTGATGTGCTTGTAGCAGAACGTGTATTTGCTTGTTGATAAACAGCAACACTTACTGAAGCTGTTTTACTACCTTCTCCTGTTAGCGTAGCAGTCGAGTTACCTATTTTAGTTCTGTCTTTTAAAGTAGTGGTTAACGAATTAGCACTTACTCCAGAATAAGAACCACAAGTTACAGTACCTGCTCTAGTACTACCACTTGTGTAAGTAATTGTCTGAGTTCCTTTACCACCAGATGCGTAAATAGTACCTCCCTTAGCAGGAATATCTGAAGCAGAACCGTGTGATGATACTGATACTGCACCATAAGAAGTAATAGCATTGGCTACCTAAGATAGAGTACCTACAGATCTAGTCTAAAAACCGCTCTTAGTAGAAGTTATAGTTGCTGATTTAGCCGCTGTAGCAGTAGTTCCTAAATTAGCAGCAGACATTGTAACTGTAGATCCAGATACCGAACAAGTAAATCCTGAACATGAGACAGATACTCCTGTAATAACATTCGTAGCTATATACGTACTTCCCCAATATTCATGAGAGACAGTTCTAGCAGTAATTGATCCCCCTGCTGCACCAAATGAATGTGTACCACTTTCTGCTACACTATCTGAAAAACTGTCAAGTACAATATATCTAGTACCACCAGTTTCAGAACCGGTAGAATTTGATGTAGAGCCGGAAGTATAAGTATAAGTAATAGAACGTGATCGTGTTGAATTATTACTAGTAGTCCAATTATAAGACCAGCTTCCGTAAGATGTATTTGTAACCGCGTTAGCTGCCTATGTAAATGTTTTAGTAGCAGTGAATCCTGCAGCTGACCAAGTACCTGTTGCACTTCTAGCATCTCCTACAGTAGTTCCTCTACTATGTACATAATATCCACTATTATTAGTATGTGAAGTAATCCAACTATTATAGCCAGTATTCCAAGTTAACTATGCATTGTTTGTTGCCTATTCATCTTTAGTAGAGCCGGAAGTGTATGTATATGTGTAATATCCGTAAGATTTTAGATAACCACCTGAAGCAGGTACTGTGTTCCAATTGCCATTAGTCACTGTAGTGATCCAAGATGAATCTGGTTGATAAGGAACTAAATAAATGCTACTAACCCATCTAGTATTAGCAGCCTAATATACTGCCACACTGGCAGTTGCTGTTTTACTACCCTCGCCAGTTAACGTTGCTGTGGAGTTCCCGATATGTGTTCTTGTTTTTTCTGTCGTCCCTAATGAATTTGCTGACACATTCGAATAAGTGCCGCAAGTAACCGTACCAGCTCTTGTTGAACCTGAAGTATAAGTAATAGTCTAAGAACCAGAACCTCCGCTACCTTTTACAGTACCTCCCTTAGCAGGAATATCTGAAGCAGAACCGTGTGATGATACAGATACATTACCATACGATGTAATAGCGTTAGTAGCACTAGTACTAGCATCTTTAATTTTACTAGTGTCCCCACTATTAGTAGCTCTAATAGTACAAGTGTCTGTGGTGGCAGTAGTTCCCATAGAACTATGAGACAGTGTATTACCACTTAAACTAAATCTATTATTACCGTTAGACTATATCTTTATAGTTGTAGTACCTGCTACGCTTCTAGTATGAGTAGTAGTAGAACCACTAGTATATAGTTGATAGTATGTTTGAGTATTGCTTACGCTATGAGATATGGTTGCAGAACCCCCACCAGCAGTAATACCAGAACCAATACTTACACTAGGAGTACCGTAAGCACTAATGTATGGATTATAGTTACTATTAGTTACTTCATTTTTCTAGTTACCAGTGTTAAAAGATGCAGATTTTCCTCCATAAGAAGCATAAATATAATTATATCTATCTGTTCCAGCAGTAGTTCCTCTAGAACCAACAGTAAACCTATTTCCACTAATAGATCCGTAATTACCTTGAGATGTCCAAGTAGCACTAGAAGTTACATTAGCAGTACTAGTGCTTCCAGAAGTATATGAGTAGTTAGCTTGACAATAACCATCAATATAACCACCACTAGCAGCCAACCAATCATTTTGATTAATATTAGAAGGTTTATTACTACTATAAGAAGCCCAAGCACTAATACTTGATAATGTTTTCACATTAGCCTATTGATACACTGCGACACTTACAGTTGCAGTCTTACTACCTTCCCCTGTTAAAGTTGCAGTTGAATTACCAATATGAGTTCTAACTTTTTCTGTAGTACCCAGTGAGCTTGCAGACACTTTACTATATGTACCACAAGTTACTGTACCTGCTCTTGTTGATCCTGATGTATAGGTTACAGTCTAAGTACCGCTACCTCCAGATGCTGTCTTATCTCCACCACTTGCCGCAATATCACCAGCAGAACCATGACTTGATATAGATATTGCACCATATGATGGCTAGTTGGCTTGCTAATAAACAGTAAGTGTTTTACTAGCAGTTTTACTACCCTATCCGGTGGCAGTAATAGTAACTGTTCCTAAAGAAATTCTATCACTAGTTGTAGTACCCTTAGAAGCTACATTACTAATAGAACCTTCAGTAATTGTAGGATATACCGTAGTACTTCTGCCTGACACCCAGGTTAAAGTTTGAGTAGCACTAGAACCTGTAGATGTACTACTACCGCCTTTTGCAGGAACGTCGGCAATAGTACCTACCGTTAAATTAACATTTCCGTAAGATGCAACAGTATCTGCATTTTGAGATACTGTACAAGTAGAACTTTTACCACTATGTGTTGCAGTAATAGTTGCGGTTTTAGAACTAGTGGTCTGATTAGGTTCTAATGTTAAAGTATTACCACTAATAGTTCCTAAATTAGTACTTAACGTAGGAGTAGCTGTTTCAATAGTAGTACTATTATCTGTCCATGTTGCTGTTCTTTGAGCATTTCTAGTAATAGTAGAAGTACCACCTGCTGCGGAAATACCGCTAGCAGGATTTGCACTTACTGTTACTGACCAATCTGTATAAGAAACAATTGTTTTACCCGCTTGGGTAATATCCAATTGTTTAGTCACACCTTCATAGGAAGCCGTAATTGTAATAGTTTTAACAGAAGTACTAGTATTAGGATCTAATGTTAGAGTTCTGCCAGAAAGAGTTCCAGCAGACACCACTAACGTAGGGATCCCATATTCAATAGTAGTAGATTTATCACTCCAATGAACTACACGTGTTGCTCCAGGAGTAATGATTATAGACCCTCCAGTATTTGCAATAGTAGAAGAAGTAACATCAATAGTTAAAACCCACTAATCATAACCAGTAATTACTGCGCCTAATATAGAACGTCTTCTCATGATAATTCAAATTTAAGCATATCTGGATAACCAATGGTATAATCATAGTTATTAACATCTTCGATATTAGTTAATGTTTTAACATTAGCTTTATGTTGTTCTGTTACCATATAGCATTTATCAGCATATCTTTGAATTTGTGCCAACATATACTCAGCAGCATCTATAGAAATAGATATTACCATACCTTCAATTAAAAATTCTAACTAATCCTCTTTAAGAATTTTGGCCGACTCAATAGATTGTTTATAGTTCAATCTTTGTTCTACGCTAAACCATGTCTTAATAACGTTGTTTAGAATAAATGCGTTTACTGCATTACTTAAATCGTATAGTTCGATAGTATGAATAGTATCTTCCTTAGCTTTATCTAAATCATTAACTTGTGCTTCTTCACTATTTAACTAAGTGTTCCATACTTCCTACACTGTAGCATTTGGATTATTTAAGTAAAATTCTTTTTGAGATTCTGATAATTTTACCCACATTCCGGATTCATAATCAGCAAATGTTATACCAATATTACTATATAAGTTAGAATCTAATTCTTGTTCTAATTCCACAAATTGTTTAAGGAAACCTTCTTTAATATATACTACCATAATTAAATATATTTAATGTAAATAATATTTCCATCTGAAATAAAGTTAATTTCTCCGTAAGAGTTAGCACTTACTGTCATTACAGAATCCAAAGTATTAACATAACCTCCTGAGTTAGGTAAGGTTATAGCAATATCCGAACTTGCATTATTTTTAATAATAACATGTATTTCTCTACCAACACTAGGAATAGCCTCCAATGTTAATGATTCATTACTAGAAATAGAAGCAATTACTAATCTTTTATCTATTGGGATATTAGTTAATGAAGTTATATTATTTACTCCCTAAACATATGAGGTATAAGCAATGGCATCAGCAACATTAGATGATAAAGTAGAAATAGAATTTTTTACTGATGTATCATCATAATTGCTTAACCCATCAAGCTTATTCATCCAAGTATCGGTAAAATCATTAGTGCTTAGGCTTTTGCCTAATACCTTATCCACTTTAGTATCTAACTAATTAGCTAAATTAGAAGAAGTTACATAAGATTCTAAAGTAGTGTTAAGGGATATTACGGATACATAACTAGCTTTTACATCTGATATTTCTTGAGTTATCGCAGATTTTTCATTTTTAGTAACGTAATCGTTTTTAATTTCTGTAACTATTGTTTCTAAAGAGGATAAATCTGTAGCTGTTGCGTAATTGTCTAAGTTGCTGATAGTGGCATAAGTATCTTGTGCAGATGTAATAGTTAAGTATTTATTTAATTCTAAATCTTTATAAGTTCCATCATTAGATAAATATAAAGAACCATCTCCATCAGTCTTAATAACATTTTCTAATGCTTCTACTTTTTGATTATTAGATACCACATAGTCGGATAAAGTACCTTCATTTACTACAACTGCTGTCGAATGTGTTTTAGGATATACTCTACTTGAGGTTTCTTTATCATATAAGTCTTTAATCGCTCTAGTATCATTTGTAGAATCTACTGTTACCAATACTGCATTTAAATCCTGCATGTTATCCACAGTAGTATGAAGATTATTTATACTTTCTTCTATTGTAGAGGTTTTGTTACTAAAAACTGTATTATTAACATAAGTAGTCTCTACAGTATTAACTCTATCGTCTAAACTATTTAACGCTATATTAGTAGCTAAATGTGACAAACTCTGATGTTCTTGAATTGCTGTTGCACCTAATGCAGCTCCTTCTCTAATGGTCTACAAATCAGAGATGATGTCTTGTTTATTGGCTAAACCACCAGTAACAGTTTCTACAGTAGCGTAATCTTTTGCTATAAGTTCTGTTTCTGTAATATATTCAGAAGGTATAGATTGTAATGCAGTAGCTCCTAAAGTTGCATTTTCTCTAATAGTTTGTAAATCAGTAATAATTTCCTATTTAGTATTTAAACCATTAGTTAATTCTTCAGAAGTAGCATAATTTTTAGAATCTAATATTGTCTCGGTAATATAACCTTCTGGAATTTTTTGTAAAGCGGTGGCTCCTAAAGAAGCCCCTTCTCTAATTTCTGATAAATCTGAAATTATATCTTGTTTGGAATTTAATCTTATATCTAATGAAAGATTGTCCACTAAATCTTTTGCTTCTAACTCAGATTCTGTAATATATTCTGAAGGAATTGTCTGCAGAGCTGTTGCCCCTAGAGCTGCTCCTTCTCTAATAGAATATAAATCATTAATTATATTTTGTTTAGTGTTTAATAAAGGTGTCAATTCCTCTTCTGTAATATATTCCTCAGGAATAGATATTAAATAATTCCCAACAGGTTGATATAACGTCTTAGCATCTGACTTTTTTAAATAAGTTTCAGATATATTAGTGGACAAAGTACCTAAATCAGTATCAAGTTTATTGATCTATTGCTGAATTCCTGCAATAATTCCGTTTAAATCTTCAGTATTTTCAATTCCTTCTAAGAATTTAATAATTTCATTGAATGTATTAATAGCAATAGAAGCATCAGCATTTACTAATATATCAATACGGGCAGATAAATCAGAGATAGATTGAGATAATTCAGAGTCGTTATAATTATTCAAACTTTGTAATTTTGCCTTTAGCTCGGTAGTAAAATCTTCAGTAGATAATTGTTTACCTTCTACTATATCGACTTTTTTAAGTAGTAGTTCATCAACCTTTTCTTTAACTGCCAAATGGGAGATATTCTGTACAGAAGACAATCCTAGTCTTGCACCTGTTCGTATTTGATCTAAATCAGTGATTACATCTTGCTTAAGCATTAACTCTACTTTAGTAGCTGCTGTAGTTTTGTCAATATAGTTGTTTTCAACAACTTCTAATCTATTATCAAAACCACTCACATTTTCTATAGTAGCATATTTAAGATCTGCATCTGTAACTTTCTGGTATTCTCCCAAATCCTTATACGAGCCATCATCTGTTAAATATGAAGTACCATCACCGTTTGTAATAATAGTTGATTCAAGTTTGTTTAATTTTTCTTTTATACTAATACTACCATCAAAGTAAGTACCGTGATTCCATATCTCTCTAGTGTCTTCAATAAATACAATAGCTTCATCTAAGACTTCACCATTATTTAGTTTTTCTTCAAATAATGATTTTTCTTTTGCATATATAAAATTTTCTAGCATAAGTTTTTAAAATTTAGAGTGAGTATTATTGCAAGTCTCTCACAAAGCGCACTCGGAGTCCTTCGTCCTTGGTGATCTCACCAATTTGACCACTTCTGAAGAATATGTTCCAAGCGCTATAGAAATCGATTTCTGAACTAGCCCAATAGTAGCTGTCAGTAAGAGCAATTCCACCAATCTTGGCAAGTGCTGCATTTATTTCAGTTTTGTTGAGATATATAAGTGCAAGCTGACCAAGAGCAGGAATGTACCAGTCTTTGTAACTGTCAGACTCATTGAATGTATTGAGGACAAAACACATGTCTATATCATTCATGGATACACCATGTTCAGTATAACTATTAATAATGGCATCTGTATTGGCTTTCCCGTTAAAGTCAGACAATGCCCCTGCTGTCCAGGTTGTGAAGTCACCAGACAGATGATATACATAATCAGCAAAAGATCCATCTGGTTTCGGTAATCCGCCGATTGAGTGAAGACCATCAACACTATTGTTATTAACTATACCAGCTACATCCTCCTAGATCCAGTATAAATCATAGTTACTACCATCGTTTGACGCGTCTGATTTTGCAATCATGAACTTGTGTTCACCAGCCACAATCGCTACACCAATAGCTGTTGCATCAGCGGAGTTGTAGTCAATGAGCGAACCTGTTGATGAAACGGCATACACTCCATCAGATACTCCTCCCTCTAGAATACTCCAATTAACTGTCTTATAAACAGTACCATGAGTACTAATTTCTTTTGAATCTTGAATAAAAACTATGCTATTATCTAAAATATTTCCATTGGCTACTTCCTATTCGAAAGTCTGCTATTTCTTAAAATGAATTAATTTTTTATTAATTGCCATATCATTTAAGGATTATTAAAAAGATTTATTATTAAAATTTAGTTAGTAAATATTTGTTAAGAATTATTATCAAGTATTTAAACAGATTCCATAATTATTCCTAAAGGGTATAACGGAAAATGCATTACTCTGTCCTGCCCTAACACCGCTATTAGCATTACTGGTATTTATATATTATAAAAGTTATAAACTTATTTACCATTGTAGTCTATACAAGTTATAGAATAATCTATTGTAGTAAGATCACTTGCTGAATTAATATTGTTAGTAGCTACATAAGAATACCTATAAGTACCACCTCTACTTGTAGGTTCGTGAAATATAAATAATTTGTTCCCTAAAACTTTCACATTTCTATATATACCATGATTATTAATCTAATTAAAACCTATTGCTAATATTCCTGCAGCACTTTCCCTATAATTAGAAGGCGTAATATCGATAATATTAGAATATTGATTATAAGGAGTTACTATTATTTCTAACGTACTTGACGCTGCTAGTATTATTTTTCCATTAAAATAGGCAATAAAAGAATTGCTTGTCCAAGAAGGTACTTTGAAACTCGACTATTCATCTTTAGTTATATTAAAGGCATATATCTGGCGTCTGTTATCATTAATTATTCCAGATAAAACGTCTCCAGTAGTGTACTACTCTAATTCGGTTCCCTTAATATCAAATCCTCCTCCACTTGCAATAAGGGTCTAATTACTATTAGTGTGTGGGATAGCGGTTATAGTAGTAAACGGATAGTAAGATACTAAACACCCATAACTAGGACTCTAACTTTCATTATCGGTCCCTAATACTATTGCATTTTTAGACGGCACTTCAATCAATTTAAGATGATAGCTAGTTATATAATAATCTCCCACATTTAATAATGATGATCTAGTTATACTAGTTAGATCAGGGGTTTTGATCTCATAAGTTGCAAGATTTGCAAAACTTATTAGTTTGTTATTATAATAACCAGTAAGTCTAGTAAATAAATAATTCTTAAAATACGATACTGCAATTTCTTCACTTAATATTTTAACATACTTTAGGTCATCCGTAATCATTCCGGTTTCTGCGCTAGTAATTCCGCCATCAGTAATTGACATAATAGTAAGCACTGCCTAATTTTGGATATTAAATATACTATATATTAAAATATTGGACTAAAATTCGTATAGTTTAGTAAAATTTACTCCGTCATTTGAAACAATTACTTGATTACGAGCTCCTGCTACGTATTTATACTTGGAAAACAACCCTCTGCCTTTACCTCCATAGAGTCTTCTTCTATTATTCATAGTTTGTTAAATTAAATTTTAATTTCTAAGGATATCCCTTAGTAAAATCATAATCATTAACCTATTCTATAGTTTCTAAGTTCTATATTGCTACTTTATGTGATATTGTATTATTATAACAATCAAGTGCATATAGTTCTAAAGCCTATAACATCTATATACCTAAATCTATAGGAAGGGTATAACAAACATCATTAAACCAAACTGTAGATTTCGTTCTTCCAGAAGATTTTTCAATCTATAAAGAGTTCATTAGTCCTACGCGAGTAGCTTTATCTAACCATACTTGAACATTATCTAAATAAAAAGAATTAACCTCTTTAGATGTATCATATTGCATAAGCTAATTAATTTTATTAGCTTTTGTCTAAGTAAGTAATTCTTGTTCGGAAGGTTTATATATTAAGTTAGGAGTTAAATTAAATAATTCATATGGAGAACAATTAGGATATTGTTCTTTAAATGCAATATGTTCTTGAGATAATTTAACCCACGCATTATTTAGATAATCTTCATAATTATAACCCACATAATACATTTCTGGGTCTAACTAAAAATCATATTCAATAATTCCTATTCCATATTTTATATACATATAAATAGGTTTAATAGTTGTATTTTCCATAATTATATATAAAATTTATTAATCATTACATCATTATAAGTACTAAATACATCATTATCATCAATAACTGCTTCAGAATTAGTATCGAGGTCTATCGCAACTATTCCTAAATAAGGATATCCATATACCTTTGGATATAAATAATGCCCTACAATACATCCAATACTTCCTCCCCAATCAGCGTCTACTATACCAAGCGATGTGATTGTAATACAAGAAGTATCATCATTAATTATAGTATCGCTCTAAAATGCTATATAATTATTATTGTTTATTAATTTCTAATCCCCGCATAAAACACCGTAAACATATTTAACATCACCAGTGCTCTATAAAACATAATCAATAGCCGTACTAAAATCTAAAGAAAATAGATAAAGTCTCTAATTATTCGGAACATAAAGAATATCATTTCTTATAGCTGCACGCATATAATTATTATTAAAATAAAAGGGAACTAAATATGCATTGACGCCATTAAAGCCGTCTAAATCTCCTGTTGTAGATTTTATAATTATAATTTTATACCAGTTTTCAGAGCGGCCTTGCATAATCATATATAAATTCTACCCGTCCTTATATAAATAGTTATTATATTCTAAACTATAATAATTATAAGATATTTCTTCTATAGGATTTAAAATATTAATCGGGGTTTCAGAAAGTATATTATATGTACCATCTACATTAATTTTGATTTTTCTATCT
>JAEIGA010015691.1_pt1 | contig 11530 bp, 9 predicted proteins | sample 9270691 | NCBI WGS metagenome assembly JAEIGA01 (sample SAMN17057246, study PRJNA624740) | gut metagenome | biome: biome; isolation source: fecal sample | host: Bos grunniens | place: China: Xizang | collected 2019
ATTCTTATGTGGTTTGGATAGAAGTAAATATGGTATAGTTAAGATGTTAATTCCTAATGATATTGCTCGTAGCTTAATCTTTAAGACAGGTGTTGAATTGAAGAAAGAACCTGTTGTAGAAGAAGAAGAGTATTATGATACTTATTAACTTAAAAGTAATAAAAAATGTATGTATGAGGTGATAAAATGTTTTTTATTATATTTCTTTTTTTAGTTTTTACTAGTTATATTATAGCAGCAGATATGGATTCAAAGTATAAAATAGGATATGGTGTTGTTACTACACTGATACTTACACTTATTGTGTTAAGTAAAGTATTAGCTGTTTAAGAAAAGGGGTGGAACTATGAGAGATTTTACATCTAATATAGATGATGATGCAATTATGAATATGCGTGCGGATAGAAATCGTCCTGATATGGACCCAGGAATGGAAGATGATGATGATGGTTGGGAGAGTTTAGGTGGTTCTGATGATATGGAGGACTCTTGGGGTAGCTCATTTAATAGAGATGATGATTTTTCTTTTGATTCACCTATGATGGGTGGAATGGGTGGTATGCGTCCTATGGGCGGTATGGAAGGTTCTATGGGTAGACCAATGGGGGGAATGGGAAGTAGATTTGGTAATAATTCTGGATTTAGTTCACAATATGGCTCCCCTATGGGTCAACAACAACAAAATAATCAAAATCAAAATATGGAAGATAAGTTTTGGAATGCTGTGATTACAGGTGGAAAAGGTGGAGTAAATTTTATTACAGCTTTTTTTGAGTCTTTTAAAAATTTTAATTTACATAGAAAAAAGACATTTGGATATACTTTACTTCTTTCAAGTTTTGCTGTTTTATGTGTTTCATTACTTTTAATTGTTATGTTAGACCCTTATTTTTTTAATTTTGCGATAGCTGGTGCTTTGGGTTCTGCATTGGGTGCTGTTGTTTTTATGACTTCAATGCATAATTTAGGTAAAGCAGGTAATAAACCTTCTAATGTAGAGATGCCTGAAAATGAGTGGGAAGATGAAAATTCAGGTTTTTCATATCCTGATGATGATGACGATGATGATGATGACGATGATGATTTTAAAAATATAGATACTGATGAGGATGATGAAAAAGATAATAGATTTCCTTCTTCTGTTTTAGAGCATTTAGAGAGAAATTCTAATTTAGTAAATCCTTTTGAATCGGATACTTCTGACAGAGATACTATTGAATTGTCTACAAGGAGTAAAGAGGATTTAATACAGGAGTTAGAAAAGAATATAAAAGAAAATCGTGTAGATACAAGAATGTTGACAAAACAGTATTTATATGATGTTATGTTGAGTACATTAGAAACAAGAACTCCTAATTATTCTGTTGAAACAGAATTAGATGAAGATAGTCGTGAGTTTTTAGCTTTTTGTGATATGGTGAAAAGTGCAGCAGAAGTTGTAGGTAGTTCAAAGAATCAGGATAACGCACCAGAGGTTTTAAGTGTTACAGATAAGTTATTTTATACTCTTATAACTTTAAGAAGACCAAAATGGTTAAATGAGGGAAATATAAATAAATTAGTTAAAGAAATAGTTAATGTTTGTGCTTTAAATAAGAAAACACATGAGGTTGATGAATCAATCACAGGTTGGGGTACTGTTGCAGGTAATGAGGCTTATATAAAAATATATAAGGGTGAAACTGCAATGGTAACTGTTAAAGATATATATTTATCAGATATAGCTCGAAAAGAAATATTAAAAGGTAAAATGAAAATGCCATTAGCTTTTGGTATAGATGCAGAGGGTGAAGAGTTACTTAGGGACTTTAAAGATATACACTCTTTATTAGTTGCAGGTGCTCCTCGTTCGGGTAAGTCTTGGTTTGTAAAAACTTTAATGGCTCAGTTAATGATGTTTAAGAAACCCAGTGAGTTTGAGTTTTATGTTATAGATGCTAAAACTTTAACTTCTGACTATTTCCATTTAGTTACTCCTCATATAAGACAGTTTTTAAGTAAAGATGAAGAAATAATTGCTTTATTACGTCATTTATGCAATGATGAGGCAGAAAGGCGTGAAAGATTATTTTATGAAAAGGGTGGAGTACAAAATATAGAAGATTTCCATAAAAAGAATCCTTTTGATAAAATGCCTTATATTCTTGTAGTAATGGATGAAGTTATAACAATTTCTAATCGAATGGATAAAGAAATGAAACAAGAATTTATGGGTTTATTAAAGACATTAACTTCTCGTTTACCAAGTTTAGGTATTCGTATTTTAATGGTTCCTCATGTCATTAAGAACCAAGTTCTTGATAAGACTATAACTGATATGATACCTTATAGAATTTCGGTTAAAGGTGACCCTGAGGCTGTAGAAGCTATAACAGGTGCTACTCCAAAGCAATTTCCTACAAGATTAAATCATATGGGTGATATTGCCTTTAAATTGGATAATTCGGGTGTTTGTTTTGCACATACCCCTATTGTAAGTGATACAAATGAGGGTTTTGATGAGTTTTTTGCTTTCTTAACAGATTTTTGGTTACATATAGAACCAGAAAGTGTGAGGGGTAGTAAATTAGAGAAAGATATTTTAAATGGTTTAAAGAATCCTGATGATTATTCTGCTTTATCTTCTGAATATATTTCAGAAATAAAGGATAAAAAGAATAAAATGATGGAATTAAGAAATGCAAGTAGACCTCAAAGACCTCAAAAACCTCAATCAAAACCTATAAAAGACTCTGATTCAGAGGACGAAGATAATGATGATAATGATGATAGACTTAATCAAGCAAGACCAAAAGTATCTTCAAAGTCAAGTGGTGGTAAAGTAGTAAATAGGCCTCAAAAGCCTAATTCAAAGAGTTCAAAATTTTTAACAGATTCAGAGACAGATGAGTTATTAAAAGATGTTCATAAAAAATCAAATATAACTTTTGATGACTCTTTGATGTAAGATGAGGTGATATAATGGAGGGTTTAGATTTATTAAAATCATTAACACAAGGAGTTAATAAAAAAATAAAACAAGATGAATTGGATATAGAGTATATTGTAGATATGAGTTTAAGTAATAAAAATAAAAAGTCTGCAAATCCTATTATTCAAGAGAAAAAAAGTTTTTTTAATGATGATGTTCAGGATTTAGAGGAAGATTATATAGAAGATACTCCTCAGGGTTTTGATGATGATAATGATGTTGACTATATAGAGGATACAAATCAAATTATTGATGAAGACTCTTATATACAAGAAGATTATGTTGATGATGTTATTGTAGAAACCCCATATATGGATGATGAGTATGTAGAAGAGGTTGCATCAGAAACAGAATATATGAGTGCAGAGTGTGTGCAAGACAGTCTAAATGATGCTTCATTTTCAGATAATTTACCTTTAGATTTGAATAAAGAAGAAAATAAAATAGATGATAAAAAAGATAGTGTAGAAAAAAATGGACATATATCGGAAGACTTAATAAAAGAAAATAAAAAGATACAAAGAAATGGTAATCCTTTTAAAAGGGGTCCTCGTAAAAAGAAGGTTCAAAAAGATGAAGAAGTTTTAAAGATTGAAGATAATAAACCCTCTAATTTAGAGATGGAAGATGCTCCAATATCGAGTTCTGTTTTGAGTGAGGTCATTAGTGAAGTAGATACAGATTCAGAATTTAATATAGATGATGATATGTTAAATTCTTTGTTTTCTAATATGTCTGATGAGGATGATTTAGATACTTTTGATGATTCTGAAAAAGTTGAAAGTTTAGATAATTCATTTTTAGAAGATGAAGATACAGAAGATACAGAAGATGTAGATGCTGAATGTGATGACCAGATAGAAAATGATGAGGATAGGATTTCAAAAATAAAAGCAGAGATGGAAGCTGAATTTAGGGAAAAAATGAAGGCTGAAATGGAAGCAGAATTAAGAGAAAAAATGAGAGCTGAGATTGAGGAATTAAAATCACAGATGAGTTCAATGGCACAAAAAAATAAAGAACTTGAAACTGTGTTAAGTCAAGATAGTAGTGTAAATAGTCCTTCTGAACCTGAATTTGAGCTTGAACTTATGTCTGAATTAGAGACTGATGAAATTTCACAATCAGATAGTGTAGTAGATGAGGATGTAAAATTAGAAGAAAGTGCAGTTTCTTTGGATACTAAAGATTCAGAACCAGAAGAGCCTTCTGAAAGTTCTGTTAAGGATGAAGATGAAAAATTTAAAAATTGTGTTTATTATAAGGGTATGAGTGTAGAAGACTTTTTGAGAGAGAATTTAAATTATCGTGAAGCTTTGTATGTTGAGCATTTTTTTAGTAAAGATGAATTAAATAAATTATTAATGTCTGGTTGTATTTTATTGAAAAAAGGTAAATATAGATTATAAAATATTAGACTTAATGATATTGTGAATTTAAGGGGGATTAAAAGGATGAAGAAAATTATAAGTATTATTCTTTTATTAACAGTTGTATTGAGTTCATTATCGGGTTGTTCAGTGGGTTCAAATAATGCATTGAAAAAATTAGAATCCGTAGCACCTATGACTTTGGCAGAAGTAGCAGGAACACGTTTAGTGGCGTCTACAAATGAAGAAGTTGAAAGTGAGATTTATAATTATGTTAGTGATAGGATAGTTGTTGATGGTAGTAAACTTATTAAGGTAAGTGAAGAAGATGAGCGAAATATAACTAATTTATTAGCTAATATAAATACACAGTTGCAGGGTAAAGGTGGTAATGTATTAACTCCTGAATATGCTAATTATTTATTATTAGAGTTTGCAAAAACACCTTATGAGTGGAGTCAAAGTAGTAAAAATATTATTGGATTTGACCCTGCTGCTCGATTGTATTTCGTAGATGTTACTTATTCTACTATAAGTGATAATCCAACCACATCCATAAAAGAAGCTGTAAATTACAAATCAGTAGTTCCTGATAGTAAAATACCTAATGGTCATCCAGATGGGGATGCTATGAAACAAAAGAGATATACTGATTATATTACTATGCTAACTGCAAAGTTAAATTATGATGAGGAAAAATATCCTATTTTATATAATAAGTTTATAAGTACTTGGGGTAATATAGAGGATATTTTTAATGAACAGCAAGGTGTTTCACTGTATGAGAGAACTTTACAAAAAGGAACAAGTACAGGTGGTATAGGCAAATTAACTTATAGTGGTCTTGTTTCCAATAATAAGTTAAATGTAGGTGCAAAAATGACCGTTAGATATGTTTTAAAGTATGCCTTGAATTTAGGTGAAGAAACAGATTTAACAGTTGAGGCTTTGTATGTTAAAAATTATGAGTTGGATGATTATGAAAATTTATTGAATAGTTATCATTTAGTAGATGAAACTTCAATAGAAATTTTAAAGCCTTTTATTGACCAACTTATTTTGAGTTATAATAAATGTGTTGAAGAAAGTAATCATATAGGTTTATATTCATTATTTAGTGATTATGCTACTGTGGATAAGTATTATGATGAAATTAGAGATTATACTTATAATTCATTAGGTGGGTATAATTATAGAATATTGGAAAGAAATGGTAAAGAGGTAGTTGTAAGGGTTGACCGTATAAATCAATTAAGAGCAAGGGGTGCGGAGATGTCTTTACCTACATATCAAGAAATAGTTATATTTAATATCTTATTGGGAACAAATGATACTATTTATATTAAGGATAGTCATTTAGTGAAAAGAGAGTTAATAGGTGAGCCATTGAGTGTTATAAAGAATGTTACAGGTATATCTGAACAAATTCAATATTCTGATGTTGCTTTCTCTGCAACAAATGAGGCTATGGTTTTACAGTTAATAAAAGATTTTTCTGATTTAGTAGCTGTAGGTGATTATTCTTCTAATGCGTTCTTAGAGTGTGTAGATTTGGGTATTTCTCAAAATACATTAAACCTAATGGCTGAAACTATTAAGTCTATTACACCATCTCGTTTACGCACTTATATAGTTAGTTGGGATACGAAAACTAATGTTTATTGTAGTGTAAGAGTTCGCCAAGTCTTTGAGTGTAAGAATGGTAATTTTGATACAGAGTCCGTTATAGATATGGGTAATAGAAATGGTGAATGGAAGGTTGTTAATTTTACTCGTGTTGTAAATATTAAGACTTCAAAAGTATTAGTAGATGAGTTAGATTTGTCAACAGCTTTTCATATTAGTGTAAATGATGGTGATAATGTAACAGAAATGCAAGGAAGTACAAATAAAAATACTGTTGAAGTTAATCCCCCTGTGGAGAGACCTGAAACAAATAATAATAATTCAGGTTTAGTGGGTGGAAATTCTAATACTAATAATGGTGATTCAAATAACAATTTAGATGATACTTCAGATAGTGAGTATTCTGATAACTCATCTTTTGAAACACCTAATACTGAATCTACGGATAATGTAATAGATGAGACTGTTGAGACTCCCCCAAGTGACTCAACTGGTGATTTTGATTAATTAAAAATTAGAGGGAAAGTTTCCCTCTAATTTTTTTATGCTGTTTTTATTGATATGACAGCAATTAAAAGGGTTTTTAATTTTTTATTTTAGATTTGTTGATTTTATAAGGTAAATTTGTATAGTAAATTAAATATTTCGTGTTTTTATGTGTCTAAATTAAAAATTATGTATTTGTCATAGTCTATAAGAAATTAAATGTGAAAATTATAAAAATATTGAATAAGGTATTGCAATATTAGAAAAAATATTGTATATTATTTATAGTAAAAAGAAGAGGAGTTGATTTATTTGATTATAGCATTTACAGGGGCAGGTATAAGTAAAGAATCAGGTATAGATACTTTTCAAGATAGACCTGGTATAAGAGATTATTTGGTTAGAAGTTATGCAAAGAAAAATCCCGAAAAGTATCGTGAAGTGATGCGTGAGTTTATGGATACAATGGTGGGTAAAGAGCCTAATGATGCACACATTGCTTTAGCAGAATATAAGATTCCTATAATTACTATGAATGTGGATATATTGCATGAAAAAGCAGGAACAACAGAAATAGTAAAGCTTCATGGTCGTTTACCTACAGAAGAAGAGTGGCCTTATTGTGATAAGTTGTTTAATACTCCTGTTTTATATGAAGATGCTGCTCCTATGTATCAAAAAGGGTATGACTGGATATGGTTATTAGAACCTGGTGATATTTTTTTGGTAATAGGTGCATCTGATTATACAACTGTTTCTTCTCAAATGAGAATTTGTGCAAGAGGAGCAGGTGCAAGGGTTGTAGAAATTCAAGATAATGCAGGTACAAAGGTTCGTGCATTTTTAGAGAATAATAAAGAAAAGATAGACTCTATGGAGAACTTTTTAAAGCGTATTGATAAATATGAGAAATGAGGTATTCGAGATGAGTAAAATAGCTGTATATGCAGGTAGTTTTGACCCTTTTACAAATGGACATTTAAGCATAGTGCAGAAAGCCAGTAAACTATTTGATAAGGTTTATGTTTGTGTTGCATATAATTCAGAAAAGCGCAGAACTTTTGATGTTGATAAGATGATTTCTGCAATAAGTTCTTGTCTTATTAATCAGGGCTTGACTAATTGTGAAGTAGTGATAACAGAGGGTATGATTGCAGATTTTTGTAAGGAAAAAGGTGCAGCCTATTTAATCAGGGGTTTAAGAAATACCAGTGATTATCTTTATGAAGAGAATATAGCTAAAATAAATTATGAATTGAATCCTGATTTAGAAACTGTATATTTTCGTGCCGTGGATGAGACAGTATCTTCGTCAATGGTGAGGGAATTTTTAAAGTATGGTAAGTCTGTGAAAAAATATGTACCCATAGAGATTCTAAATTGTTTATAAGTTTTTTTAATAAAAAATAATTTAATATAATTTTATACTAATAAATATAAGGCTCTTTATGAGCCTTATATTTTAATTTTTAATATTTTTTCAATCTAAAAATTGTTTTTTAGGTAAGAATATTTTGAAATAGCGTTAATCTAAAAAAATATAAAAATATTTTGGACATATATAAATAATTTAAGTATGCATAAATTAGAACAGTGAAAATTATACTTTTAGAAATTGCTATATTCTAATCTATTTGAAAGAGGTGTTATGCTATTGAAAGGAGAAAATTGGTATCAAGGTAAATATCTACAAGGCGGTTTATCTGATAAAACTTGTTCTGCTTTGTTAAATTTAATTGAGAATGTTGATGGTGTGGCAAGTTTAAAGAATTGTATTCAGAATTTGCCTGCTCATACAGTTAAAGATATTATTGATGATTATGAGTCTTATGAGAAGGAACATGGTACAGTTCGTGGTTTTAATAAGACTTATAAGAGTGTAGTAGGTGAATTGCGTGATACTCAAACAGTTGGTGTTGCTTTTATGTATTTTGCAAAGAGTGCATTAATGGGTGATGAAGTTGGTTTGGGTAAAACCGTTCAATGTGCAGGTTTAGTAAATTTAATAGCAGACGAGTTTAAGAAGCGTGGTAGTTCTTTTAGGTTTTGTTTTTTAACAGAGAAGTCTTCCATAGACCAAATTCGTAAGAAGATGATTCAGTTTACAGGTCGTTATGTGCGAATGTTGGAGAGTGGTGAGCAGTCAGTTGTTAAAAAATATATAAAGAGTTTTGAGAATGGTAATTATTGTAGTATTGTAGGTGGTCATAGTCTGTTAAATAGTTCAGAGTTTTTGATTCACACTTCAAAAAATCCTTTTGATTTATTTATAATAGATGAGAGTAGTATTATTAAGAATACTACTTCTGATATCTTTAAGAATACAAAGGCTATATTAAAGTACCATGAACGTAAGATTCTTTTAAATGCTACACCGTTAGAGCAAAATGTTTTGGAGTTTTATAATCAGTTAGATTTATTAGATGATACATTTTTACCTCCTTTGGTAGAGTTTAAGAAACGTTATTGTATAATGAAGCAAGGTGTTTTTGGTTTTAATGAAATTTCAGGCTATAAGAATACAGAAGAATTTAAGCAAGCCGTGTCTTTTAGGTATATTGCTCGTACACGTGCAAGTTTGGGTGCAAAGTATGTAGATAATAGTTATAAGGTTTTGTTAGTTCCTTTGTCTGATGAGCAGAAAAGGTTAATCAAAAAGACTACTTTATATTCAATGGTTCATGATTATCCTCCTGGGGTAGATAGAACGGTAGAGTTTAGTCCTAAAACAACTCCCAAAGCAGCAGCTTTATTGAAGATTTTGAATAGTATAGATGTTTCTACAAGTAAGGCTTTGGTATATTGTAGGTTTGTTGATTGTCAAGCCAAATTAAAAGAGTTATTAGAGAGCAATGGTTATCGTGTAGCTGTTTTAAATGGTACAACAAAGGTCAAAGAAAAGAATGAGACATTAGATAAGTTTTTATCCAATGGTTATGATGTTTTAATAACTAATATTCAGCGTGGTTTGGACTTAAATAATGTAGATACTTGTATAATGTATACTATTGACCCTAACCCACAGAAGATGGTTCAGTTTGAGGGTCGTATGACACGTGATTTTAATGTTATGTATAAGTCTTTGTATTTATTGGTAAGTATGGGTAAAGAAAAGAAGTTTGTAGAAGAAACGTTAAAATTACGTGTAGATGCTGCTGTTGATTTTGTTAATCAGGGTAAGAGTATGACAGTAGCAGCTTTAAAAGAGCGTAATAATATAGAGATGTTTGAGGGTTAAAGATATTTGAATTTAGTTTAGAGAGAGTGATATGTTGTGTTTGAAAGTAGAAATTTAAGAATAAAGTGTTTAGCACAAGAAATTATAGAAGATTTTACATATTTTGTTCGAGATGAGGTTCGTAAGGGTCGTTCAGAATATTTAGATACAGGTATAGATGCAAGTTTAGAGCGTTATGAGGAGTTCTTTTTAGATATATTATCAATAGCCTTGGGTTTAGAGGATAGGAATCCCAATGTAGATGTGGTAGTAAAGCAAGAACTTTTGCGTTTATTAAAGCGTGATTTGAGTTATCGTAGATATTCAAAGATAGTGAAATGTAATCGAGTTTTAATATACAAGACTTGTGAAGTTGTTTTTGGAAAAGTAGTAGAGGGAATAGTAGGGAGTGGTATAATTGATAAATAATGCAGGTTGTCCTCATGGTTGTAATTCCTTGGGTATGTTGCTCATAAAGGGTAATTGGGTGCCTTGTCCTATTCATGGTAAAAAGAGTGATATTTTATTAGATGATGGTAAGTTGCCTAATGGTGAGAGTTTGTATGATTTATTACAGATACCTTATGAGTATCGTGGTAATTGGGTTACAGATATATCTCGTTTATTTTTGAATGATGATATTTCAAAAAATTGTGTAAAAGATAGTGTAGCTCAATTAAAGTATATGTTAGAAACATTATATAATGTAATAGCTATTGAAGATAATATTTATATGAACAGCTTATTTTTTTATGCCAATCCTAATCTATTGGATTTAAAGCCTTATATGTATACTCTTCAGCGTATAGCTTTTGAGAAGAATATGAGTGTATTGCCAGCTATATCTATTACAGATTTAGCAGGTTTGTTAGCTTTTCAAGAGTATAGTTCAATTCAGGTACGTAATGAATCAGATGTTGAGTATATAACTAAATTGAATAGATTAGCAGGTCAGGGTGCAGATTGGTATTTAAGGACAGGGTTAAGTTATACGGATTATTTAAGGTGTAGTTTATGTTTTGTCATAGATAATAATGCTACAATAGAGAATAATTTACGTATATTTAGTGGTTTTTTGGAAGAACGTTCTCGTCGTGGTTTACCTACTTATGTTTTTTCCACGGCTTATTTGGATAATAAGCGTGAGAATTTATTTTATGATAAGTGTAATATCCGTAGATTGAGTTGTTTAACTCCTTATATGTTGTTAGGTAGAAATCAAGAAGTTTATGCTCGTGAGCGTGGTTGGTTGAAACATAGTGGTGATGCAGGTAGTAGCACTCCACATAGTTTAGTTCATGGCTACAACTTATCAGATTTTACGAGTGGTGGTTCAGCAAATATTTTTGATTTAGATTAACTTAATTATAATCCTTTCTATGCGAGTGACCATGGTCACTCGCATAGAAAGGATAGAGATATTGTGGGATATTTAATAGATATTGTATAATATTGTGAGATATAGTGCGAAAGCGTAAGAAATAGTAAGATATAGTGATATATTGCTAAATAATGTATATAACATCTTATGATGTTTATAGATATAGTTTTAAAATGAAAGTGAGGTAATAAAATGTCTAATGTTGTAGACAAGAATGCATATAATGACGATAGTATAAAGTCATTAAAAGGTGCAGACCGAGTTAGATTAAGACCTGGTGTTATGTTTGGAAGTGACAATATCAAGGGTGCTTTTCACACTTTCAAGGAAATTTTGGGAAACTCTCTTGATGAAGCTCGTGGTGGTTATGGTAAGGAAATAGAGGTCATTTATTATAAAGATGGTGCTATTTCCGTAAGAGACTATGGTCGTGGTGTTCCAATGGGTTGGAATAAGGCTGAAAATCGTTGGAACTGGGA
>JAEIGA010015692.1_pt1 | contig 11529 bp, 7 predicted proteins | sample 9270691 | NCBI WGS metagenome assembly JAEIGA01 (sample SAMN17057246, study PRJNA624740) | gut metagenome | biome: biome; isolation source: fecal sample | host: Bos grunniens | place: China: Xizang | collected 2019
GCGGAGTCCGCCGCCATCAGGGTACGGTAGGTATCCTCCGAGAAGTCCTGGTGACCGGGGGTGTCCAGAATGTTGATGCAATAGTCCTTGTAGTTGAACTGCATCACCGAGCTGGTGACCGAGATACCACGCTGCTTTTCGATCTCCATCCAGTCGGAAACGGCGTGCTTATCCGATTGTTTTCCCTTTACCGAGCCTGCCGACTGGATAGCTCCTCCGTAAAGAAGAAACTTCTCTGTCAGAGTGGTCTTACCCGCATCGGGGTGAGAAATTATCGCGAAGGTGCGCCTTCTTTCAATCTGTGATGTTAATTCGGACATATTTTTCCCCTTGTTTTAATCAACTTAAATTGTCGGGCGGATTTTTCTGCCCATCCCGACATTGAGACGTGACTCACGCGGTATAACCGAACGTAAAAGGATTGTCATACTCGCTCGCACGCATATTAATACTATTATATAATATCATCAAACACTTTATTTGTCAACCATATTTTTACATACTCTAAACTTGACATAGGCGGTGCAAGAGTGTATAATTATAACATACAGACCTCATCGAAAGGATACGTAATGAAAAAGAAGTCAAGTATAAACATCCCCGAGATTGAAAAGAAAATAGGCTATACCTTTAAGGATAAATCACTTTTAGTTCAAGCATTTACCAGAACCAGCTTCTGCAACGAGGAGGCACCCGACAGTAAGGTGCGCCACCAATCCAACGAGGTGCTGGAATTCTTCGGTGACGGTGTTTTGTCCGTCGCTATAATATCCTTTCTAATGTCGGAATGCACGGAAAGATATGAGTTTGGTATAAAAACCGAGTTAACCGAAGGTGATTTTTCAAATATAAAATCCAAGCTTTCCGATAAACAGAATCTCTCAAAAAGCATGAAGTCACTCGGTCTGCAGAAATACCTGAGAATGGGCGAGGGTGATACCAAGCTCGGCATACAGAACGAGCCGTCGGTTATGGAGGACCTGTTTGAGAGCATTGTGGGCGCTATCTACATTGACTCCGATATGAGTATCTCCGCGGTAATAAAGGCGGTTTCCGGAATGCTTGATATGTCGGTATATACAGATAAGGAAAAGCCTATGCAGAGCGCGAAGAATCTACTGCAGGAGTGGTGTGCGGACAAAAAACGCAGACTCCCCGCGCCGAGATACGAGACTCTCTCCGAGGACGGCCCCGACCATAAAAAAACCTATATGCGAGCTTGCTACATAGGCGACAGGCTCGTAGGCAGAGGTGTCGGCAAGAATTTTAAGCTCGCAGATGCCGCAGCCGCCGAAGATGCATTGCAAGCTCTCATAGCAGAGGAAAGCCGCAAAATGCAAATAGAAGTAGACAATTCCGTCAAAAAATCAAACAACAATAATAAAAAAACAACAAAGGCAAAGAAACCTACAGAGGTAAAAAATCCTACACAAGCAAAGAAGCCTACTGAAACGAAAAAGCCCGCAGAGGCGAAGAAGCCCGCAGAGGCGAAGAAGCCTGCAGAGGTGAAGAAACCTGCAGAGGCGAAGAAGCCTGCAGAGGTGAAGAAGCCTGCAGAGGCGAAGAAGCCCACAGAGGCGAAGAAACCTGCAGAGGTGAAGAAGCCCACAGAGGCGAAGAAGCCCGCAGAGGCGAAGAAGCCTGCAGAGGTGAAGAAACCTGCAGAGGCGAAGAAGCCCACAGAGGCGAAGAAGCCCACAGAGGCGAAGAAGCCTGCAGAGGTGAAGAAGCCCACAGAGGTGAAGAAGCCCACAGAGGCGAAGAAGCCCACAGAGGCGAAGAAGCCCGTAGAAGCCAAAAAGCCGACAAAGGTGGGAAAGTCCTCGCCGCTTGCAAAAAAAGCGACCGCAAAGAAGGTTCAGGATGAGCCCCTATCCGATGCGGCAATTCTCAAGGAATTTGCCATTGAGAGCAAAAAGCCGACTCCTATCTTCAAGGATCTCGGCGTTATAAAGAGCAATGGTAGAATGGAATACCGTGTAGAATGCCGATTCGACGGGGAGCGTGTGATAGGAACCGGCTCCTCGCGTACCGATGCGCGTGATGCAGCAACCAAAATAATGCTTGATATTGTAGGTATCGGAAAAACCAAATCCACTGTTAAAAAGATACCTACCGCAAAAAAATAAAAAACAGGGTATTCCCTTATCGCACCGCGAGGGGAATACCCTTTATAAATCTTTAGAAAGACTTTAAATCAATTATTCAGTTGTAGTGTTTTCTGCTGTGTCTATATTATTCAACACGTATACCTCTTAATTGTTCATTGGCTTATACCTTAAGGTCGATGAGTGTCGCCATTTTTTTGGCTTAATACACTCAATTTTCTTAATTACCTCATCCACAGACTCGCAGGTGTCCAACCCGCCGCACCGCCGCCGGTTATCAATCAAGAAACGGGCTGCCGCGAAGTGACGAAACACAAGCTACTGTGACTTCTTCCATCAAGCGTTACATCGTGAAATCAAAGTCTGTCACGATGGGGAAAGATTTATTTTCGGACCATCATAAAAACTCCGCTTTCTCTATATATAATGCCGGGGAATCTATTTTGATATTATGGATACCATGTGGTGAATGTTAACGGGTGACAATGTCACGGGTAAATCGTTCAGAACATTGGTCCTTTCCTACCTTTCTCCGAGAATTCAAGCTCGGTGCTTCAGCGAATAGTGTCGAGTTACCTCTCCGGAATTATAAGACCGTAGCTGCCTTCCTTGCGCTTATAAACAACGCACACGTCACCGGAATCGGCATCAGTGAAGGCATAGAAGGAATGACCTATAAGATTCATCTGTAAAATCGCTTCCTCTGCCGTCATAGGCTTGAAGGGGAAGGTCTTGACTCTTATCTCGAATTCGCCCTCCTCAACGTACTCATCGTCATCATCCTCTGTGATGATGAAGGCGCCGTGCTTTACAGTCTTCTCAAGTCTGGTCTTATTCTTCCTGATCTGTCTTTCGAGGCCCTCAACTGCTCTGTCAAGAGCTGTGATGAAGGTATCGCTCTCCGCCTCACAACGGAAGGTCGTACCCTCATAATTAACGGTAATTTCGATTATCTTCACTCCCTTGCGTACCTTACAGGTCACGTAAGCCTCGGTATCTTCTCCAAAGAATTTATCAAACTTGAGAAGCTTCTTTTCAACCGCTGCCTTCAGTGAATCACGGACCGTCATCTGCTTGCCGTAAATCGTAATCTTCATACCGTTTACCCGCTCTCAATCGAGAGCTTCCTTTCGTGTGGAATCTGAAACGAGGATTTCCACCGCTCGCGAGGAGCTTATAATCCAAAAAAGGATTATCGGTGCTTCCCCCGTTTGCACTATCAGTATAGCATATTCTTTGTGAAAAGTAAACACTTTTTATGAAAATTCATAAATTATTTTATAAGTTATGACTAAAGTGTAAAATATAAAGGACTCACGCTGCAAATCTTAAAAAAACTATTGACATGATGCCGATTTTATGATAATATTAATTTTGGTGGGTGCAGAAAATGCATCCACCTTTCTTATATTTTTAAGTTTCCCTTGACTTTAATTTTTAAATGGTGTATTATAAATACGTACATATATAAATTTTAGGAAGGAAATAAACATGGACTTTATTACTTACATATCCGACTCCCTTGCCAAGGGTACAGTCGGCTCCTACATCTCCGTCGGAGTGTTTGGTCTTATCGCGGTTTTGGCACTGTTCGGAGCATATTTTGGAATTATACGCGGCTTTTCCAAGTCTGTTATCAGATTCTTCACAGTGGGTATATCCGCATTTGGCGCTCTGTTCGGCACCTTGGCAATCTCCAACATCATAGTTAACCTTACCAACGTGTCCGACGCAGGCTCCCTCGGCGAGCTCGCCGAGCACTACAGCCCCGGCGCTCTTGACTCGGCTCCCGAGGCTCTTGGCGCTCTGCTGTCGGAGATGAATTCGCAGACCGCAGTAATCTTCATTATGATGATTGTGTGTCTTCTGGTTACCCCCATACTCTTTATTTCACTATTCTATCTTCTCAAGGGAATTACCTTCATCGTATATAAGCTTCTCGCAGGACTCACCGGAGCTATCAGCTACGATAAGGGAATTGTTTCCGCTATACTCGGCGGAGTCGTAGGACTCGTCCAGGGCGTTGCAATCGCAGCGGTAATAGTTATACCGATAAGCGGTCTTGTAGGTGTTGCGGAAAATGCCAGAGGTCCCCTCGTGGATGACGCAAGCGAGCCTAATGAAGCAATCGTATCCTTCTACGACACCGTTATCGATGATCTTGCCGACAACCCCTTCTTTGAGACCGTAGATAAGCTCGGCGGAGCTACGGCATACAGAAAGATGGTTACCGTTACCATAAACGGTGAAAAGCTGGATATGGCAAAGGAATCCTCCGGTGCCATCAAGCTTGTAGCAGACGCTATACCTCTTGCAAATCCCGACTTCCACTGGGCTGACCCCTCGGAAGAGGAAAAGCAGGCGTTCTCCAATATTGTTACCGACATCGGCGGCAACGAGCTGCTCGCATCTTTCGTATCCGATATAATGAGAGGTCTTGCCTATGCGGTCGACAGCGGCGCTCTGGAGCTCCCCTTCGAGGGTACTAACAAGGTCCTTATGGACGACGTTATGAGCGTGTTCAAGACGAGCACAAAGGATAACGTAGAGGGCGACCTTGATATGATCGTAGACATCTATTATATCATGTGCGACCGCGGAATACTCGTATCATTCGATGACGGAAACGCAGACGTTTTAAGAGAGCTTCTGACCGAAAAGAATGAGAACGGTGACACTGTAATTGACGAGATACTCAACAGACTCAATCAGAACGAGAGAGGAAAGCCGATCGTACATTCATTCACAAAGATATCTCTTTCGCTTATGCACGAGTCTATGGGTCTGCAAGGCGATTCCGCACAGCTCTACGAGGAGGTTAAGGATGACCTTCACACCGTTCTTGATCACAACAGAGCTGACTTTGAGACCGAAGAGGAGTACAAGGCGGCAGTCAAGGACGATCTCGACAAAGCTCTCGCGGAAAACGAGCTCTCAATCGGCGAGGACGTTAAGCAGAGCATGGTTGACTATATCGCAGAAAACTACGGTGACAAGGAAGAAATCACCGACGACGATATCAACGACGCAATTCTCTCTTACTATAACTCCTATGCTTCCAACAAAGAAGCTGCGGATACCGAGGGCGAAGGCGGCACAGAATAAGAAACAAATAAAAGCGGCAGAATCTGCCGCTTTTATTATTTAAAAAGAGATCCTTGCCTTTGCCCAAGAGCCTCGAGACGGTCTCTTATTGAATTTATAACTTTGTTCTTATTTTTATTCCATAAGGGAGCAACCAATAGCCCCTCGGGACAGTCTCCCGTGATGCGGTGCACAACAACGTCGGGTGCCGTGTGAGCTATAGCGAGCGCGGCAAGACGCACGTACTCGTCCTCGGTAGGTGGCAGATACGCCCCCGCCTCATACATTTCGGCAAGGCGTGTACCCTCCATAACGTACATGGAATGTATTTTAATTCCCCACGCCCCACTGTCATTGATAGCCTTTACCGTGTCGAGAACTTCCCTCTCGCCCTCACCGGGCAGACCTATTATCATATGCGCGACAAACGGAATTTTGTAAGAATTAAGAATGCTTGCAGCGCGAAAGTATACCTCGGTATCATAGCCACGGTTAATAACGTCGGCGGTCAAGTCCGATGCCGTCTGAAGTCCCAGCTCCACCCATACGTCAAGTTGCGCCTTGTAGCCTGCTATCAGCTCGGCTATCTGCTCGGTTATACAGTCGGGTCGTGTGCCGATTGCCAACACTTTAATCTTTGGTGATATCAGGGCGGAATCGTATCGTTCCTTCAAGATTTCAACAGGCGCGTAGGTATTGGTGAAATTCTGAAAATAGGCGATAAATCCGTCGTCGGGCGCGCTTCTCTCAAGTCTTTTCTTAACCTGTTCGCGTATCCCAAGCGCGACGTCTATATGCTCGCCCGCACCGCGCTCTCCGCAATAAATACAGCCGCCGATACCGCACGTTCCATCTCTGTTAGGACAGCTGAAGCCGCCGTCTATGCATATTTTAAGTATCTTCTCTCCGTATCTGTTTTTCAGATAGGAGCTCAAATTGTTGTAGAGCATATTACACGTCCTTCCACAGTGTTATATACATTTTAACACAAGACTCCGAAAAATGCAACCGTTCGTTATCCGTGCCCGAATATATCGCTTGAATAACCCCATTTCACAGCTTTAATCGACAACTAACGCAAAAACAGTGTGAATAACCCCTACTCTTTTGAGCAACAATATAAATTCATCACAAGTAGCTTTTTTTACTTATTTAAGTCTTGACAAAATATTTTAATTTATGGTATAATAAACAGAAAATATAAATAACTGTGACTTATTCGGAAAGGAAAAGGTATGAAGGCTTTATTTACCGGCGCTATGGTATATACAAACGGCGAATTCAAAAAGCAGAATATGCTTCTTGACGGCGCTACCCTTTCTGTTTTTACGGGTGACGTATCTCTCGTTAATCTCCCCGTTTTTTCCAATATTGCTATTTTTCCCGGTTTCTGTGACGTGCACGTTCACTTCAGAGAGCCGGGCTTTTCTTATAAAGAGACGATAAAAAGCGGTTCGAGAGCCGCGGCAAGAGGTGGATATACGGCGGTATGCACTATGCCGAATCTCAATCCCACCCCCGACAGTCCCGAAAATCTTGCGCCACAGCTCGAGGCAATAGAACGCGACGCGGTAATTGCGGTACACCCCTACGGAACTATCACAAGAGCACAGGCAGGCGAGGAGCTATCCGAAATGGAATCTCTCGCAGACGGTGTCATCGCCTTTTCGGATGACGGCAAGGGCATACAGACAGAGCAGCTGATGGAAAAGGCTATGAAAACAGCTCTCTCTCTCGGTAAAATGATAGTGGCGCACTGCGAGGACAATTCCCTTCTGTGCGGCGGTTATATCCACGACGGAGAGTACGCGAAAGCGCACGGTCACCGCGGTATCTGTTCGGAGAGTGAGTACGGTCAGATAGCAAGAGACCTCACCCTCGCGGAAAAGACGGGATGCAGCTACCACGTGTGTCATATATCGACAAAGGAAAGCGTCGAGGTGATAAGAGAGGCGAAGGCGCGAGGCGTTGACGTCACGTGTGAGACCGCGCCCCATTATCTCACTCTGACGGATGCCGATCTCGCAGAGGATGGCAGATTCAAGATGAATCCGCCGTTAAGATCCGCTGACGACAAAGCCGCGCTCATCGAAGGAATAAAGGACGGCACGGTGGATATGATAGCTACCGATCACGCCCCTCACAGTAAGGAAGAAAAGTCGCGCGGACTTGAAAAAAGTGCTATGGGAATAGTGGGAATTGAAACCGCCTTCCCCGTTCTTTACACCCACCTTGTCAAAAGCGGTATAATCACGCTCGAGAGGCTGGTTGAGCTCTTATCCGTCAAGCCGAGAGCGCGATTTGGAATAAAGGACGATCCGGGATTCACCGTATTTGATCTGGGTAAAAAATACAAAATAGATCCAGGCGAGTTCCTCTCAATGGGAAGAAGCACTCCGTACGACGGCGCGGAAGTCTATGGAAAATGCATCGCAACGGTATACAACGGCAAGCTTGCCTACGTATGTGACGAATTAAAATAAGCATCAGGCTCGGAGGTAAAAATGGCAAAAAGAAAAGATCTGAAAAGAATTATGATCATAGGATCAGGCCCTATAGTGATAGGTCAGGCGGCAGAGTTTGACTACGCCGGCACGCAGGCGTGTCTTGCACTTAAGGAAGAGGGCTATGAGGTTATCCTCGTCAACTCCAACCCCGCTACCATAATGACCGACACTACTATAGCGGACAAGGTCTATATGGAGCCTCTTACGCTTGAGTACGTGGCAAAAATTATAAGATACGAGCGCCCCGACGCCATAGTCCCCGGCATCGGCGGTCAGACAGGACTCAACCTGGCTATGCTCCTCGAAAAGAAGGGTATTCTCAAGGAGAGTGGCGTAGAGCTGCTCGGTACGTCCAGCGAAAGTATTGAAAGAGCCGAGGACAGAGAACTCTTCAAAAAGCTGTGCGAATCAATAGGCGAGCCTGTTATTCCCTCGGATATAGCTAACACTCTCGAGGAGGCAATTGAGGCGGCGGATAAGATAGGTTACCCCGTAGTATTACGCCCCGCGTTCACTCTCGGCGGTACGGGCGGCGGCTTTGCATACAGTCGCGAGGAGCTCGAGGAGCTCGCAGTAGGTGCACTTGCGGCATCTCCTGTGCACCAGGTCCTCGTTGAAAAGAGTGTTAAGGGATATAAGGAAATAGAGTTTGAGGTTATGCGTGACGGCGATGATAACGCCATCACTATCTGCGGAATGGAAAACATCGATCCCGTTGGTGTTCATACCGGCGACTCTATGGTAGTAGCTCCTATCCTTACCCTCTCAAAAGAGGACGAGAAGATGCTTAACGACAGTGCTATCAAGCTTATCAGAGAGCTTAAAATAGAAGGTGGATGTAACGTTCAGTTTGCACTTAACCCCAATTCCTCGGAATATTATCTCATTGAGGTAAACCCGAGAGTCTCACGTTCCTCTGCTCTGGCATCCAAGGCATCCGGATTCCCGATAGCAAGAGTTACGGCAAAAATAGCGGTTGGTATGACTCTTGACGAGATAGAGGTCTCAGGCGCACCTGCAATCAACGAGCCGAGGCTCGACTACATTGTAGCTAAGTTCCCGAGATTCCCCTTCGATAAGTTCACATCGGTATCCAACAAGCTCGGCACGCAGATGAAGGCGACCGGCGAATGTATGGGTATCGGCTCAAACCTCGAGGAGTGTATACTTAAGTCCGTACGCTCGCTTGAGATTGGAATATGTCACCTTCACATGGGCAAGTTCGACAAACAGTCCGACAAGGAAATAATTGAGTATATAAGAGATTTCCACGACGATAACGCCTTCGCGATAGCGGAGCTTCTCCGCCGCGATCACGGTGTAAAGGAGCTGCACGAAATAACCGCTATCACAGAATACTTCCTCGAGTCCTTTAAGAAGATAACAGACATGGAAGCGGCACTCAAGGCTGCACGCGGTGACAAGGAGCTTCTCGGGAAAGCCAAGGTAATGGGCTTCTCGGATAAGTATATAGCAAAGCTCTGGGATTGCTCCGAGCTTGACGTAACGGAGTTAAGAAAGAAGAACGGTATTACTCCCACATTCAGAATGGTAGACACCGCACACGCGGGAGCATATATTCCCTACTTCTACTCCTCATACACAGGAGATAATCAGTCTGTACTGACAAAGAGGAAAAAGGTGCTTGTGCTCGGCGCAGGTCCTATTCGTATCGGTCAGGGCGTGGAATTTGATTACTCTACAGTACACGCTGTAAACACTATCAGAAAATGCGGCTACGAAGCTATTATCATAAACAATAACCCCGAGACCGTGTCGACAGACTATACAACGGCAGACAAGCTCTACTTTGAGCCTCTCACCACCGAGGACGTTATGAACGTAATTGACTTTGAGAAGCCTGACGGAGTTATCGCTTCGCTTGGCGGTCAGACTGCCATCAACCTTGCAGAGCCTCTTGCAAGACGCGGTGTAAAGATAATTGGTACGGACTGTACGGCTATTGACAGAGCCGAAAACCGCGACACCTTCGAAAAGATACTTGAGGAGCTCGGAATCCCACAGCCCAAGGGTCAGGCGGTAACAAAAATAGAGGACGGCGTAGAGGTTGCAAAGAGAGTCGGTTATCCCGTGCTTGTGCGCCCGAGCTTTGTTCTCGGTGGCCGTGCTATGCAGCTTGTAGGTAACGAGGAGCAGCTCCGAAACTACCTTAAAACAGCGGTTGAGATAGACGAGGACAAGCCTGTGCTCGTCGACCACTACATCCAGGGCAAGGAGGTAGAGGTTGACGCAATCTGTGACGGACGTGACGTATTCGTAGCAGGTATAATGGAGCTTGTAGAGCGCACGGGTGTGCACTCGGGTGACTCTATCAGCGTTTATCCCGCGTTCTCTATATCTAATAAGGTTAAGGGAAAGATTCTCACCTACTCAAAGGCTCTCGGCCTCGGAATAGGCATCGTCGGTCTTTTCAACATTCAGTTTATCGTTGACGATAACGAGGACGTTTATATTATAGAGGTTAACCCCCGTTCATCAAGAACCGTTCCTTTCCTCTCCAAGGCGACAGGATATAGCCTCGCAGATATAGCTACCGAGGTTATACTCGGAAAGTCGCTCAAGGAGCTCGGCATCTTCGATCTATATCCCGAGGAGAAGAAGAGATGGTACTGCAAGGTGCCTGTATTTTCCTTCAAAAAGATAAACGGTATTGACGCATATCTCTCTCCGGAGATGAAGTCTACGGGTGAGGCAATCGGCTATGACGATGACTTGTACCGCGCGTTCTACAAGGCTCTGCAGGCATCGGGCATGACGGTACAGAATTACGGCACTGTGCTTGTAACTCTCGCCGACTCCGACAAGGAAGAGGCGCTTCCTCTCATCAGAAGATTCTACAATCTCGGCTTTAACATCGAGGCGACAAGAGGAACGGCTATGTACCTCAAGGAGCACGGAATAAAAACGAGAATAAAAAACAAGATCAGCGACGGATCAAATGACATTCCCGAATCAATAAGACAGGGACACATAGCATACGTTATCAACACCTCGAGACTCGACTCGACGGATTCGCAAAAGGACGGATACGAGATCAGAGCACTCGCTGTTGAAACCAACACGACTATGTTCACCTCACTTGATACTGTGCGCGTTCTTCTCGACGTGCTCGAGGATATTACGATTACCATTTCTACCATTGACTCCTGATCAACCAAGCATTTAAGGAGCAGATGTGGCAACATGATATAAGATAACCTTCAAAAAACAGAGACGTGTATGTCGGCGAGACACACAGAGATCTTCCGTGGGGAGAAGGTAAATATACGTTTGCAAACGGCGACGTATATGTAGGAAATCACTTCGACGGCTTCACAAACGGAAAGCTCTACTACAGCGGACAGTGGAAGAAGGATAAATTCCACGGACACGGAACTATGTACTACAAGGACGGCATCGCGCTATAACTAACCAAAGGAGCAGAAATGAAGGATACACTTTTTAAGCTTACAAGGAACGTCTGTATCGCTAAAAACACTTATCTCTCGGTTTTGGAGGGAGACGTGTCCGATATCAGCGCAGCGGGACAGTTCGTAAACATAAAGCTCGACGGCTTCTACCTGAGACGTCCCATATCCGTATGCGACGTCCTGGACAACAGCCTTACGATAATATATAAGGCGGTCGGAGCAGGAACCGAGAAAATGTCGGCGGCAAAGGTCGGCGAGGAATGGCTTGTACTCACGGGACTCGGCAACGGATACGATCTTACAAAATCCGGTGACACTCCCCTGCTTATAGGAGGAGGCGCAGGAGTACCGCCGATGTACTACTTATGTAAAAAGCTGATTGCGGAAGGAAAGCATCCC
>JAEIGA010015693.1_pt1 | contig 11528 bp, 9 predicted proteins | sample 9270691 | NCBI WGS metagenome assembly JAEIGA01 (sample SAMN17057246, study PRJNA624740) | gut metagenome | biome: biome; isolation source: fecal sample | host: Bos grunniens | place: China: Xizang | collected 2019
TCCTCCGTGTGACGGATTCCTGCCGTATCTATGATATTGAGGGGGATCCCGTCGATGGTCACGGTCTCTTCCAGAGTATCCCGGGTGGTTCCCGCCACATCGGTGACGATGGCACGGTCCTCTCCCAGCAGGACATTTAAGAAGGAGGATTTTCCGGCGTTGGGTTTCCCGACGATACAGGTTCTGATCCCCTCGGTAAGGTAACGGCCGTCATCGTAGGTGGCCAGCATCCTTCTGAGAGCAGAAATCCAGTTGAGGACATGGGTTTTCAGCTCTTCAGGGTAACCTTCCAGGCTGATGTGTTCCGGGTCATCCAAAGCCGACTCGATGTAGGCGATCTGATAGAGGATCTCTTCCCTGAGTTTCCTGATCTTCCCGGAAAGTCCGCCCTTGATCTGTCGGATGGAATTCCTGCGGGAAGCCTCATTTCTGGACTCGATCAGATCCATGACCGCCTCAGCCTGGGAGAGGTCGATCCTCCCGTTCAGAAAGGCCCTCTTGGTGAATTCTCCCGGCTCTGCGGCTCTTGCTCCGTGGCGGAGGACCAGGCTGAGTACCCGGTAGACCAGGTGGACGCCGCCATGGCAGTCAAACTCCACCACGTCTTCCCTGGTATAACTGTGGGGTGCCCGCATCACCAGGACGATACATTCGTCGATCACTTCGCCTTCGTCGACGATATTTCCGTAATAGATCTTGTAGCTGGGCCAGTTTCCGTGTCCGTAGGTCTTTGTGTGGGGTTCGAAGATCTCATCAAGTATCCTCAATGCATCTTCCCCGCTCACCCGGATCTTCCCGATCCCGGCATTGGACACCGGTGTGGCGATCGCAGCGATGGTGTCAAACTCTCTCACCATAATTCTTAATCCTCATATATTCAAAAACAGGATGTTTAAAGACCCGGACCGGATCTTTAAACATCCCGGATTGTACAGGATTATTTATCCTTTTTCAGCATAATGACCACTCTTCGGTAGGGTTCTTCTCCCTCACTCTTGGTGCAGACATATTTGTCGTTCTGCAGAGCGGAATGAATCACTCTTCTCTCGTAGGGATTCATGGGTTCCAGAGAGACGGTCTTCTTGCTCCTCTTTACAGAGTAAGCAATCTTTTTGGCCAGCTTTTCAAGGGTGGCCTTTCTTCTTTCACGGTAATTCTCCGTATCCAGCTTGACGCGGATGTAGGATTCGCTCTCACGGTTCACAAAGAGGCTGATCAGGTACTGGAGAGAATCCAGTGTCTGCCCTCTCTTGCCGATGAGGATTCCCATATCGGGGCCGGAAAGGTCGATATTCATCACATTTTCTTCTTCTTTATAGTCGATAGCCACATTGGTTTCCACCTTCATGGCTGCGAAAAGTTCATCACAGAACTCCTGAGTCTTCTCCAGAAGGGACTTCTGAAGGTTGACTCTGATCACGGCCGGCTTCACTGCGAAGAGGCCGAGGAAGCCGGGGCTTCCTTCTTCGATCACTTCATAATTGAGCTGATCGCTGGGAACACCGAGATCAAGAGTTGCCGCTGTAATGGCATCTGCAACGGTTTTCCCCTTAAATTCCTTTACTTCCATCATTTATTCCCTCCCTTGGGATTGTTCTTCCTGTCGAATTCCTGAACACTGTAAGCGGCTTTTCCGATCTCTCCAAGCTTCTCATAGTTTACCTCCTGTCCCTTGTGGGGATCAGGGAATGTCTTTGTCTTGATGGAAGCATTTCCGCGGATGGTGCGGTACTGATCGTAGATGCTGGTCACTTTGACACCCTGGTTCTCATCTTCCTTATTCCTGCCGGAGATGGCCTGGGTGAGTCGCTCTGTGATCGATTTTCTTCCTTTTGCCTTCTTTTTAGCTGCCTTTTCCAGGTTTTTCTCCACCAGCTGGTCCATGTCCACTCTTTCAAAGTACTTGTTGAGGACAATCTGCTGGATAAACTGGAGCAGAGAACTGGTGATCCAGTATATACCGAGACCTACCGGCATGATCAGACAGAAATAGACGGACATGAGGGGCATCATGGTGGTCATGCTCCTGGACATGTTGGCCGTGGAATCTCCGGAATTGGCCGGCGGCTGTGGCATGGTCTTTGCAGAAAGGAACTGGAAAAGACCGGCAAGGATCGGGATCACCCAGTAGATCGACGGATGGAATCCGGGTGTCTGGGCAATATTGATTCCCGCCACAAAGTTATTCATACTGTTAATATGATCGGAAGCGCTGGTGATCACGCTGCTAGCGCTGGGAAATGCACTGGCAAGCTGCGCCCAGGCATCCTTGGTAAAATAATTCAACTGGTCGATGACATAGTTGACGGAAGAATTCGCTTCAATGGCTCTGACATAGTTGGTGCCGAGCCCTTCAATGATCTTGTTTACTTTTGCAACATATCCGTCAAGACCGGATATGGCATTGACAACCGAAGTATACTCCGCTTTCACTTCCGGAATATAGGCCGGGATCTTACGGATAACCTGGAACAGGGCAAAGAGAATGGGCATCTGGATGATCAGCTGCAGGCAGCCGCCGGTGGCGCTTGTACCGTACTTCTCATAGACAGCCTTGATCTCCTCATTCTGCTTCTGCATGGAATCCGCGTCTTTTTTACCACGATATTTTTTCTGAATCTTGCTGATCTCCGGCTGCATAACCAGGTTCAGCTTCTGGAATTTCTGCTGCTGCACCATCATGGGCAAGAGCAGCAGACGAACGAAAATCGTAAAGAATATGATACAAAGACCGATATTCTCGATACCGACGGAGCTTAATACTCTGAAGATAAGCGCCATCACGTATCCCAATAATGATGCGATCCACCCGATGATGGGGGTGGTCGACTGCGTCAATAACATGCTTTTCCTCCTTGATCAGGGAACCGGATCATACCCGCCTTTGGATAAGGGATTGCAGCGCAGGATTCTCCAGACTGCCATAAGTCCTCCCTTTAATGCTCCGTATTTCTCGATGGCCTCCAGGGCGTATTGGGAGCAGGTAGGCGTGTACTTACATGCGGGCATCCCCTTAAGAGCTGAAAGATACTTCTGATAAAATCTGATCATTTTAATAAAAATAACTCTCATATCCGATCTTTACTCATCCTTGTAAATGTGATGTAATTTCAACAGATGTAACAACGCACGCTCATACTTTACGTAACCCGAATCAATGGCTGGTTTGCGTGCAATAACAACAATGTCATACCCCACTTCAACGTCTTCCCGGTGAAGACGCATGACTTCCCGGATCACCCGGGTCACCCGGTGGCGAACGACACTGTTCCCGATTTTTTTGCTGACGGAAATTCCAACGCGATTCTCTCCCATCCGATTCTCGAGAACCACCATAACAAAAGTGCGGTTGACTTTTGTCCTACCCTGCCGGTAGACTCTCTGAAATTCTCTGTTCTTTTTCAAAGACTGAAACTTCCCCACTTACGTCTCTCCCCTCATCAGATCACATATGACACGCATATGTTCAAGAGAAAAGAAAAGGCCACAATAAACTGCGACCTATGCTGACAATTTAACTCTTCCTTTTGCTCTTCTTCTAGCTAAGACTTTTCTGCCGTTGGCAGTGCTCATTCTTTTTCTGAAACCATGAACTTTAGATCTCTGTCTCTTTTTAGGCTGATATGTCATCTTCATGCGAAAGCCACCTCCTTTACCAGTCTTTCTGTTGAAAACATCAGTCCTATTATATGTAAAAAAGGTTGCTACGTCAAGTAAAAAAGCCATTTTTTTCAATTCACAGCAAATCACAGCTTATACCGGACTTATCCACATTTTGTGTATAAGATGTGAATAACTTTTGCGTTATTAGGTCTAATACCACTTTTTTGCACATTTCCCATTCCTGTTTATCCCGTATTTCGGCTGTGGATAACCTTGGTAATTTTATCCACAGTCTGTGGGTATCCATATTTTTTTCTTCTCCATCCCCAAAAAACTTACAGGCCTTATCCACATTTCCTCAATATCTCCCTCCTTATTTCCCTCTATTCAAGCAAGGAAAATCTATTGAAAAAATCCTCTTTCTGTTATACACTTGAGGGTACAGGGAAATCCGGGAAGGAATGGATTCCTTCTTATTTATAAAGTGGTCGTCCCCGGAGGGGCGGCCGCACCTGAAGAGAACAGAAACGGAGCATAAGTATGAAAGAGCTAATTCAATCCCAGTGGTCACAGATCATCGATATCCTGGTCAGGGATCACGAGATCTCTCCCGTGGCGGCCTCCACATTTATTGAGCCGCTGCAGATCGCTTCCATCGACGGGGACGATCTGACCTTCTATGTGGGGGGAGGATCCAGGGGCATCGATTTCATCAAGCATAAATTCTACGACGTCTATCTGGCCATCGCCATCGAACAGGTTACGGGGAAGAAGTACAATATCACATTTACCGATACCCTGACTCCCCCCGAGGAGAATTCTTCGGCGCCCAGGAAGAGTATGGGGCATCCCAGATGGTCCTACACCTTCGATACCTTTGTGGTAGGGCCTACAAACCGGATGGCTCACGCGGTTTCCGTGGCGGTAGCGGAGTCCCCCGGGGTATCCTACAACCCCCTTTTCCTTTACGGTGGGGCAGGACTGGGCAAAACACATCTGATGCATTCCATCGCCCACCATATCATGTCCACCAGAAAGGACCTTAAGGTACTCTACGTTACTTCGGAGATCTTCACCAACGAGCTGATCGAATCCCTGAACAAGAACAAAAATCAGGAATTCCGTGATAAATACCGCAACATCGACGTTCTTCTGATCGACGACATCCAGTTCCTGATCGGTAAGGAGAGTACCCAGGAGGAATTCTTCCATACCTTCAACCAGCTCTACGATGCCAACAAGCAGATCGTCATTTCCTCGGATAAACATCCGCGGGAGATCTCCACACTGGAGGAGAGGCTCCGTTCCCGTTTCGAATGGGGTATGACTGCCGATATCCAGCCTCCGGATTACGAGACCAAGATGGCAATCCTCAAGAAGAGGGCAGAGCTGGAGCACCTTGATGTCTCCGAGGATGTCCTCCACTATGTGGCCAGCAATATCAAATCCAACATCCGTGAGCTGGAAGGTGCCCTCACCAAGATCTGCGCTTTTGGGAAACTGGAGAAGAAACCGGTTACCCTCGACCTGGCTGAGCTTGCTCTCAAGGACACCATCGAAAGCCAGCGGGAGATCACGCCGGAGCTGATCATGAGTATCGTCTCCGAACATTTCAACATCACGGTGGCGGATATCATCTCCAAAAAGAAGAACAAGGAGATCGCCAACCCGAGACAGATCTGTATGTTCCTCTGCAGAAAATATACGGATGTATCCCTCCAGAGGATAGGACAGCAGCTGGGCAACCGTGACCATACCACCGTTATGCACGGCTCGGAAAAGATCAGCAAGGCCATGGAGACGGACGAAGCACTGAAAAACAGCGTAAATATTATAATAAAGAAATTAAACCCTCCGACCTAAGGCTGTGGATAAGTCCATGTGGAAAAGTGTATTTCTCCGAATTCATTTTTCCACATTTTTATCCCGACCCCATGTGGAAGAGAGGTGGATGGGCCGGAAGGCCTCCGGGGACATCGTAAAGCTGTGGATTGGACTGGCCGGTATCCACAGGGTTATCCCACCGGCTGTCCCCTCCGGAAGAGGGCAGAAGCATCCGCCGGCAGGGGCTTATTCACCAAATTCACACCCCCTACTACTACGACTACGGATATAATCTTTTATTTTTATCTCTTACGGACCGAAAGGAGTTATACACAATCATGAAGATCCTATGTGCGAAGACCCAGCTGATGGCAGGCGTGAACACGGTATCCAAAGCAGTGTCCTACAAGACGACCATGGATATCCTGCAATGTATCCTGATCGAAGCCTACGACGGAAAGATCCGCCTGACAGCCAATGATACCGAACTGGGGATCGAGACCGTCATCGACGGGCAGATCCTGGAACAGGGCCAGATCGCCCTGGAGGCAAAGATCTTCTCCGAGATCATCAAGAAGAGTCCGGACAGTGAGATCTTTATTGAGACGGAAACCAACGGAAAGACCAATATCGAATGTGAACAGATCCATTGCAGCATCATGGGGAAGGCAGGAGATGACTTTACCCACCTTCCGGAGATCTCCCGGGAAAATATGGTGGCCATCTCCCAGTTTGACTTAAAAGAGACCATCAATCAGACCATCTTCTCCATCTCGGACAATGAGAACAACAAACTGATGACCGGGGAACTCCTGAAGGTGACGGGGGATACATTTTCCCTTACATCCCTGGACGGGCACAGGATCTCTGTGCGCAGGGTGACCCTGTCCGAATCCTACCCGGACATCGAAGTGATCGTCCCGGGCAAATCCCTGATGGAAGTCAGCAAGATCCTCTCCGGTGAGGCGGAGGAGCAGGTGAGCCTGTGCATCACGGACAAGCATATCATGTTCTCCTTTGATCGGACCAGAGTGGTCACCCGCCTGCTCAAGGGCAAATTTTATAATATCGAACAGATGTTATCCACGGATTATGAGACGAAGATCACCGTCAACCGGATGGATTTCCTCCGTTGTCTTGACCGTTCCAGCCTCTTTACCCGGGAATCGGACAAAAAGCCCATCATTCTCCGGATGGAGAGTGACCGGATGGAGATCATGATCTCCTCCCAGATCGGTTCCATGCAGGAGCAGCTTGCCATCACGAAAGAGGGTAAGGATCTTGTGATCGGATTCAATCCCAGATTTCTGTCGGATGCCCTCCGTTCCATCGATGAGGAGGAGGTATCCGTCTATCTGATCAATTCCATCGCCCCCTGTACTTTCCGGGATGAGGATCGGAAATACCTGTATCTGATCCTTCCCATCAATGTCAACAATGCGGATTATTAGAAGACAGGAGTGTAAAGGATGACGGAATTCAGACTGAAGGATGAATATATAAAACTCGGCCAGCTTCTTAAGGCCGCCGGCCTGGTGGGCTCCGGTGTGGATGCCAAGATCGTGATCCAGGACGGACTGGTCAAGGTGGACGGAGAGGTGGACACCAGGAGAGGCCGCAAGATCTACGACGGTATGGTCGTGGAGTTTGAAGGACAGGAGATCAAAGCAGTACGTTGACCGTATGCAGGTAAATGAAAAGCATTCATGGTGGGAGAGCAGTCTGCCGTGAATGTTTTTCTTCATTTTCTGAGAGAGCAGTACCATGTATGTTGAATCCATAGAATTATCACAATACAGAAATTATGCTTCCGCCAAGGTGGAATTCTCCCCCGGAGTGAACATCTTTTTCGGGGATAATGCCCAAGGGAAGACCAATCTGCTGGAAGCAGTCTATGTCAGTGGTACCTCACGGTCCCATAAGGGGAGCAAGGATAAGGACCTGATCCGATTCGGCCAGGAAGAGGCACACATCCGACTCTTTTTCCGGAAAAATGACCTGAGCCACCGGCTGGATTTCCACCTGCGCCAGAAGAAGGCCAAAGGGATCGCGGTGGATGGCGTGCCCATCCGCCGGCTGGCGGAGCTCTTCGGTATGCTCCATGTGGTTTTCTTCTCCCCGGAAGACCTGTCCATCATCAAGAGCGGACCGGCGGAGAGAAGGCGGTTCATGGACATGGAGATGAGCCAGCTGGACAGGGGCTACTACAGCCTGCTGGTTTCCTACAACAAGCTCCTGCAGGAGAGGAACAACCTGCTGAAACAGATCGGGTTTGCGCCTTCCCTGAGAGAGACCCTTGACGGCTGGGATGCCCAGCTGATCGGGAAGGGCGGGGAGATCGTGAGGAGAAGGGAAGCCTTTTTGGACAAGGTGGCCCTCATGATGAGGGAGATCCACGGAGGGCTGACCGGAGGAGCGGAAGATATCCTGGTGCATTATGACCGGAATATCTCTCCGGAGGACTACGGCAATGCCCTGATGGAGAACAGGGAGCGGGATATCCGGACGGGGACCACTTCCGTGGGACCTCACCGGGATGATATCGGGTTTGCCGTCAACGGTACGGACATCCGAAGATACGGGTCCCAGGGGCAGCAGAGGACGGCGGCCCTGGCCCTGAAACTGTCCCAGATCCGTCTCATTGAGGAGATCAGCGGAGAAAAGCCGGTCCTCCTCCTGGATGACGTGCTCTCGGAGCTGGACCATCACCGCCAGAACTACCTTCTGGATTCCATCGCGGATATCCAGACCATGATCTCCTGCACGGGACTGGATGATTTTGTCCATGGCCGCCTGACCCTGGACAGGATCTTCAGGGTGGAAGACGGAACAGTTCAACTGTTTCAGACTGAAGCGGAAGACGTTTTGTAGATAAAGCTTGAATTTTTTTAATAATCTTGAATGAACACCATATCTTGTGGTATAATGAATGTTACGAAAGCTTTATACCTAATATGTGTAAAGCGTTAAATCAAAGCAGATTAACCGGGGAGATCAGCGCGGATTTCCCGCAGATTTGACGGAGGCAGCAACAGTATGAGTGAAAAGATGAATTCCACGCCGCAGGAATACGGAGCGGACCAGATCCAGATCCTCGAAGGACTGGAGGCCGTGAGAAAACGCCCCGGCATGTATATCGGCAGCACCTCCTCAAAGGGTCTGCATCATCTGGTTTATGAGATTGTGGACAATTCGGTGGATGAGGCCCTCGCCGGCTTCTGTGACACCGTTGAAGTTTTTATCAATACGGATAATTCCATCACCGTCCGGGACAACGGCCGGGGGATCCCCGTGGGGATCAACCGGAAGAAGGGAATCCCTGCGGTGGAGGTTGTTTTTACCATCCTTCATGCCGGCGGTAAGTTCGGCGGAGGGGGATACAAGGTTTCGGGAGGTCTTCACGGCGTGGGTGCCTCCGTGGTCAACGCCCTGTCCACCTGGCTTGAGGTGAGCATCTTCCACAACGGGAAGATCTACCGCCAGCGTTATGAGAGAGGAAAGGTCATGTACCCCCTCAAGGTGGTGGGCACCACGGACAGAAGAGGGACGGAGGTCCGCTTCCTTCCGGATGATACCATCTTCGAGGAGACGGTATTTGATTTCTCCATTCTCAAACAGAGACTAAGAGAGATGGCCTTCCTGACCAAGGGTCTTAAGATCGTTCTGTATGACCTGAGAGAGGATCATCCCCAGACCCTGACCTTCCACTATGAGGGAGGGATCAAGCAGTATGTTCAGTATCTGAACAAGCAGAAAACTGTCCTCTACCCGGAGATCATTTATTGTGAAGGGCAGAAGGGGGCCGTTTATGTGGAGGTAGCCCTCCAGCACAACGATTCCTACAATGAGGGCGTATATTCATTTGTCAACAATATCACCACCCCGGAGGGCGGGACCCATCTCGCCGGTTTCCGTAGTGCGCTGACCAAGACATTTAATGATTATGCCAGAAATAATAAATTGCTGAAAGAAAATGAGCAGAACTTAAGCGGAGAGGATATCCGTGAAGGTCTTGTGGCCATTATCAGCATCAAGATCCCGGATCCCCAGTTCGAGGGTCAGACCAAGCAGAAACTGGGCAATTCCGAAGCCAGGGGAGCCGTGGACAGCGTGGTCAGCGAGCAGCTTACCTATTTCCTGGAGCAGAACCCCAACGTGGCGAGGGTGATCTGCGAGAAGGCGATCCTTGCCCAGAGAGCCAGGGAGGCAGCCAGAAAAGCCAGGGATCTCACCAGAAGAAAATCAGCCCTCGACGGCATGAGCCTGCCGGGCAAGCTGGCGGACTGTTCCGACAAGGATCCCGCCAAATGTGAGATCTACATCGTGGAGGGAGACTCCGCGGGCGGATCTGCCAAGACCGCCAGAAGCCGGGCTACCCAGGCCATCCTTCCCCTGAGAGGAAAGATCCTGAACGTGGAGAAGGCCAGACTGGACAAGATCCTGGCCAACGCGGAGATCCGTGCCATGATCACCGCATTCGGCACCGGGATCCACGAAGATTTTGACATCAGCAAACTGAGATACCATAAGATTATCATCATGACGGATGCCGACGTGGACGGAGCTCATATCGCCACCCTGCTCCTGACCTTCTTCTACCGGTTCATGCCGGAACTGATCAGACAGGGATATGTCTACCTGGCTCAGCCGCCCCTGTACAAGGTGGAGAAAGCCAAGAAGGTCTGGTATGCCTACAATGACGATGAACTGAACCGGATCCTGACCGAGATCGGTCGTGACGGGAACAATAAGATCCAGAGATACAAAGGATTGGGTGAGATGGATGCCTCCCAGCTGTGGGAGACCACCATGGATCCGGAGAAACGTATCCTTCTCCGGGTGAACATGGATGAGGACAGTGCATCCGAGCTGGATCTTACCTTTGATACCCTCATGGGAGACCGGGTCGAACCAAGAAGAGAATTTATCGAGACCAATGCCCAGTATGTAAAGAACCTGGACATCTGATCCTACATCGGATCCGGGATGCAGCGGGAGGAATAAATGGACGACCGTACGATTTTTGATAAAATTCAGGAGGTAGACCTTAAAAATACCATGGAGACCTCCTACATCGATTATGCCATGAGCGTGATCGTATCCAGGGCCCTCCCGGATGTGCGGGACGGGCTGAAGCCGGTTCAGCGCCGAATCTTATACTCCATGATCGAACTGAATAACGGACCGGACAAGCCCCACAGGAAGTGTGCCCGTATCGTCGGCGATACCATGGGTAAATACCATCCCCACGGGGACAGTTCCATCTATGGCGCCCTGGTCAACCTGGCCCAGGACTGGTCCACCAGATATCCTCTGGTGGACGGACACGGAAACTTCGGTTCCGTTGACGGAGACGGGGCCGCAGCCATGCGTTATACCGAGGCAAGACTCTCCAGGATCTCCATGGAGATGACTGCCGATATCTATAAAGACACCGTAGACTTCATGCCCAACTTTGACGAGACCGAGAAAGAACCGACGGTTCTTCCGTCCCGCTTCCCCAACCTTATGGTCAACGGGGCCCAGGGAATCGCCGTGGGTATGGCAACCAACATCCCTCCCCACAACCTGAGGGAGACCATCGACGGTGTGGTGAAGATCATCGACAACCAGGTGGAAGAGGACCGGGAGACCCGGATCGAAGAGCTGATGGAGATCATCAAGGGTCCTGATTTCCCCACAGGAGCATCCATCCTGGGGAGGAGAGAGATCGAGAAAGCCTACCGTACCGGCAGAGGAAAGATCAAGGTGAGAGCCGTCACCGAGATTGAGCCCATGAGCAACGGAAAGCAGCGTATCGTGGTCACCCAGCTTCCCTATATGGTGAACAAGGCCAGGCTGATCGAGAAGATCGCCGAACTGGTCAAGGAAAAGAGGGTGGACGGTATAACCGAGCTGCGGGATGAGTCCGACCGGGAAGGTATGCGGATCTGCATAGAGACCCGCAAGGACGTGAATGCCAATGTCCTGCTCAACCAGCTCTTCAAACATACCCAGCTTCAGGATACTTTCGGTATCATCATGCTGGCCCTGGTGGATAATCAGCCCAAGATCCTGAATCTCAAGCAGATGCTGGTCCACTACCTGAACCACCAGAAAGA
>JAEIGA010015694.1_pt1 | contig 11528 bp, 13 predicted proteins | sample 9270691 | NCBI WGS metagenome assembly JAEIGA01 (sample SAMN17057246, study PRJNA624740) | gut metagenome | biome: biome; isolation source: fecal sample | host: Bos grunniens | place: China: Xizang | collected 2019
AGGTTCGAGAATTGTTTTTCCATGAAAACTATAATCTAACTCTTTAAGAATGTTAAACACTTCTTTTGTCGGAGTAGCATAGTAATCTAATGCTTCTCTTTCTTTATTATTTTTCTTATAAGCATTATATAAACCTTTATTGCTATACTGTCCCATATTAGTTATCCCTCATAAGAATATTTATAATGTCTATGATTTTTTCTTTATTAATTATTTCTTTTTCTTTTAATTTACTAATATCCCAGGCATTAGTATTTGCAAGCACTTCCAAATTATTAACTCTTTTTTCTAATTCATGAACTCTATTCTGGCTCGCTACAATAGCGTCTGATGCAGAATCAAAATCTGCGGCTGCCCGTTTAAGTACGCTACTAATATTATTGTAATACATTGCCATAATTATCTTTTATCCTTTCACTATAACAATTTTCTTTGCGGCACGAGTGATGCCTGTATATAAATATTTCTGATGTTCTACTTTATCAAAAGGAAAACTTTCTTCAAACAATAAAACATTATCCCATTCACTGCCCTGTGCTTTCCATACTGTAATCGCATAACCATATGCCATTTCAAAAGGTGGTTCCTCTGGCAAAGTTTTATTTTTTACAAAGAGATATTCCTGCTTGCCATTTAAAGCTTTTTCACCATCTACTATACTCTTATAATCCATGCAAACATTATAAAACAATTCGCCATTATCCAATTCAATATCTGCAATAAGAGTATCTATTTTTCCAGCTTCTAAAATATATTTTGGCAAACGAATTGATTCTTTTTTTAAGTTTTTAATAGTGCCAATTACGCCATTTGTCATTGGAGAGCCCATATTAGTATATTCATCCCAATGATTGCGAAGACTAATAATTTTATCACCTTCCTGTGGTGTTGATGGCAACTGATTCATTGCGCGCATTTGAGCGTTAATTTCATTTCTTGTTCTGTTTGTCGCACAAAGAATTTGATCCGCCCAAGAATACATACCTGTTTTCAATTCATCTTTTGAAATAACCTGCACTTCTTTGCCTTTAAAGAGTGGTAATGGCTTGCCTTCGCGCACAAGCATAGACATCTGAATAATTTCACTTTCCTGTGCCTGTCTCATAATTTCATCGAGAAAAATATGAGGATTATCCAGAAGATTGTGTGTATCTGTTTTATCTACTGGTGGAAGCTGGAATGGGTCGCCGCATGCAATAATATAAACATTGTGAGATACTAATAAATCCCAAAGCGATTTTGGAAGCATTGAAACTTCATCAACTACGATAATATCATATTTAATTTCATAACTTGGTCTTGCCTTGTGGATAAATTTACCATCTGGCATTTGTTTTGAATAATATAACAACTTATGCGCGGTTGTTGCGTTAGGGCATCCTTTTTCCGCAAGCACTGTTGCAGCTTTACCTGTATAGGCAACATATGCAACCCTGTCATTATCAACACCAAGCGCTGCAATAATAAATTTAATAAGGGTGCTTTTGCCGCTACCAGCATAACCGGATATTACAGTATATTTTTTGCCTTCTTTATATCGTTCAAGAGCAATTCTTAAACCTTCTTGCTGTTTATTTGTTAATACCATTATTTTTTACCTCTTATTTTTATCTATAAAAATTATAACATATTTTTTTTATTTTGTCAATTTTGGGTAAAAATTTCCCAAAGCATTTTTAATTTGGGGTGTCGGTTGTATTCATCTGACCAGGACACAATGAAGGCGGATAAAAATATTATCCGCCTAAAAATCATAAGCGAATGCCCGCTTAATCTCAAAATCTTCTAATTTAATTTGTGGAGTATTAATACCCATATAACTGTTAATAGAACATTTACCAACAAGATTTATTTGAGTATAACCTATTGATGTTGCTGGTTTTAAACTATTATACTCTTCTTCACTTGAACCAAATTTAATAAATTCTATTTTTCTTCCTTGATTGTCGAGGATTGAAAATTTTAATGTGCTACCTTTAAGTAAAAATAAATTATCTTCTGTAATTTTTACGTTTTCTAATGCTACCATAGGCTCTGTCATACCTTGACCCCATAAGTCATCAAGATTAGCAATTTCTTCTATCGCATTTGCTGAAAAGTTTTTTGCATCAAAAATAAAATCAACATTATATTTTGGAGAAAAATCAAAGTTATTTAATTCTGTATTAGAATAGTTAATAAAGTTTTCAACATGTTCGTCGGCAATGCCCCGTCCAAACGCATTTTCATGGCCGTCAGCGTACTCAAAATAACCAGAGTCTTTTAAAAAACCTTGGAAATTATCAAAACCAGATTTTGAATATCCTCGACCAGAACCTTCCCATCTAACAATATCATCTCTATTGGTTTTTCTTAAAATAAGAACTGGACGTTGGTATTTACTCATTAATTTGTTTGCGATTAAACCTGTTAAATTTTTATCAATCATCAGGTCATCTTCTATCTGAATAAATAAAATTTTATTTTTCAATAAGTCTTGTTCTTCAATAATTTTCTCAATTTCTTCAACAGCTTTATCTTGTGTAGCCTTCTGGCGATTTTTAGAGTTTTTGCAAGTTCTCACTGCTTGTGTAACGCGAGTTTCAAACAAACCCTTTTCGCCACGTTTAGTAGATGGAATTTCTTCTTCCGCTTTAAAAATCAACATAGATTCAAAAAGATTTTTCTTTTCTTCAATTGTTCCAACTCTAATGCAAGCATTTATATATGGAGTAATATAAAAAGAAATTCCAATAGGATTAACCTTATCTTTTAAGGAATAGTTGTTTTCAATTACCATTTGTCTAAAAAAAGGATTAAGAACATTTTTTGAACCTTCATTAATAAAATATCTGGTTTCAAAATCTCTAATATCCATCATATCACTAACAACTCCAAGAGCAGCCAAATCAATAAAGTCTTTTGCAATATCTGTATTATTAATTTTATCTAAATAACGACAGAATTTATATACCATTCCTGCGCCGGAAAGTGTTTTATTAGGATATTCGCAAAGTTGATTATTGATAACACAAGCATTTGGTGAAACATAATCAGCATTATGATGGTCTATAACGAGAACATCTACTCCACGACTTTTAAGCTGCAAATGTGTTTCATAGTCATTGCTTGAAGAATCTGGTGCAATAACAAGCTTAAAGTTGTCTGGGATGTCTTGGCCTTCAATGCCATGATTCTTATTATCTTGCACGTTATAATAAAAATGATTTTTTACGCTGTCTGGAAATAATCTATAAAGATAGTTTAAAAGTATTGCCGCACTTGTGTATCCATCTACATCTGGATCCACCTGAATAAAAACATCATTATTTGCCGCAAGATGTTTAATTAACATTTGTGCGCCTTGATGTAAATTATCTATTTTATCAAAACCCAAATCATCACTTTCGTTCAAATTTAGATAATGTGTTATATCGTCCGAGTTTAAAAACCCTCTATTATAAAAAATCTGTTCGGTAATAGAGTTGGTTTTTATCGGAGCTATCAGTTGATAGTTCATAATATAATCCTCTCTTTAAATAGTTTTAAAAATTTATCCATTCCTTCATCTATTGGACTTGATTTATATCCTGTTATTTTAAATTTATCAAATATAAAAGTTATAGTTACAATTGTATTATATTTTTTATGAATTTTCTTTAAGTTAGAAGTTAAATGTTTATATTCATCATCCCCAACGTTTTTAAACTGCCTGTCAAAAGCAATAATAATTTCTTTTGCTCCTGCATCAATTAATAACTGTATCTGATAGTCAGAAATATTACTACCACAACAAGCGACAGAAATATCATTTTCAACACCAAAATAAGACTGATATTTTAAACAACTTTTTTCTGATTCAAATACAATAGCTTTACCAAGCTTTTTAATGTTATCTTTACTGTTATTTAAATTATATAAATTCATTCCAAGAGGATGATTGTATAACATTCTATTAATTATTATTGGTCTATATTTTCCATATTTTTCCGCGTCATCTGCGGAAAGTGTGCGGCCGCGCAATCCTATAAATCTACCATCTTTGTCAAAATGCGGGATTGTAATTTGATCCATGCCGGGATAAAAACCAATTTTATTATGTATTAAAGAAGATTGTGTAATATTTTCTTTTAACCAAGGATCTAATTTTACTTTATAATTTAATCGTGATAAAATAGTATCATCATATTCAGGAAACTCAAAATTCTTTTTTTCAAAAGTTGTTGCCTGTATTTTATCATAGTTGTTAAACAAATCCCAATCTTCTAATTTCGTATCGTCTTCTTCAATGTAAGTTGGATTGAAACCAAAATGATAAGCAACCCAACGAACTGCTTCATTTAAATCAATTATTTTTTTATTTTGAATATTAAAGACTTTAATTGTTAATTCAAATATATCAAAAGTCCCATTACAACCAGTATAGCAACTAAAAAGTCCGCTGTTCTCATAAAAATACAACTTACGAGAACCCTCGCCAGGAGGATTGTGGCATATAGTAGTGCAAATAATACCAAAATTTGCATACTCTGGTTCTGCTCCCCAATCCACCAATAGCTCAAAAATATTTTCTGTTGTAAGGTAACTTCTTATTTCCATTTTATCATATGATAACATTAGAAAGCACCTTTTTCTTCTTCTACTATAATTTTAATATTTTGAATATCTACTAATTCATAGTTATATGTGGTGCAAAACATTGGCTCAACTCTACAAGTTCCTAAATTAGCTTTACACCATAAATATACGCCTTTATATCTTCCTCGTCTATTTTTATAAATAGAAAGTTTTAGTGTCGGTGTGTCATAGCCTGCAATAATTGGGCCAAGCGATTCTAGGTCTTTTTGTTTTACTGGCAATAAAATCATGCCGCAGTCAATTTTATCGGCAATACTTTTTGCGCCACGCAAAAGATTTTGGTCCGGTGTTTCGGAATCTTCATATGAACTATTCAACTGTGTTGCTGAAATAATAAATACTCCATATTGATTACATATATCTTTTAAACGAATTGACATCATAAATAAGATATTGTCTTCTCTTAATTTTACCCCGCCAGAACGTTTTGTAATTTCTTCAAGAATTTTCATGCTCGTATGAATATAATCAAAAACAATATATTTTACATCATTATCTCTAATATTTTTACGAATTGTATTTTCAACATCTCTTAAAGAAAAGTCTGGCAAAAGCTCAATATATAAAGGACTTTCTTTTAAAACAACAATGGCATCGCGCACACGCTGCTCCTCATCGCCAATATATTTACCATTTAATATGTGGTCTTCTGGAACTGCTGAAAGAAAAGCTAACATCATTGTTTGAACTTCTTCGAGTTCCTGTTCTGTTGATATAAATAAAGTAGGTTCTGATTTTCCGTTTGGAAGCCACATTCCAAATGCCTCATTATATAACTTATTGCAAGCGAAGTTGCAAGCATCTGCAACCAAAGTTCTACTTTTACCTACACCTGTTGGCGCACTACGCAAATAAAACTTTTTTAATCTTGCTCCTCTTGTTACAGTATTAATTAATGAGCCAAACATTGGAATACCAACTTCTGGACTTTCTTTATATTTATCAACAAGGTCTTCCAAACCTTCTCCAACATGATATGAATCGCCATCAACATCTTCAACATAAGTTAATTTAATTCCTTCAATCATATCATCAACTTTACTTGCAATATCTTCCAAAGTTGAATTATCAAGGAAATCTTCTTGCTGTTGTTTTTTCTTTGAGTCAAAAATATTGTCCGGGTCATAAATAAAAGATACGTCTATTCCATAAGTATCATATGCTCTTAATAATGACATCTTTTTCATTCTATTATAATAATAATCAAATGAATCTGCTTGTGCGGTTGCTGCTGCGCGCAATAACCATTCTTCACCCTTGTTTGTTTTAAAAACAGCATCGTTTTTTGGTCGGCTTGAAAGAAAATCACTAATGTTTTCAATAGAGACTTTTTCTGCTCCTAATTCATATATTTTATAAATAGAGCCGAAAACGATTTTATGAAAATCCTCAACAAAATCTTCTTCTGTAACAGCATATTTATCTGTCATATCCAAAAGTGAAGGATTATTAAAAACATTTCCTATCACCTGAACAATTGCTGGGATATCTATATATTTACTACTCATTTTCCACCTCATCTAAAAAACTAAACAATTTTCTTTTTCTTACTTTTCTTTCTGGCGATTTTATTCTTATTTCTACCGTATCTACTTTTATTACTTTTTCTTTATTCTTTTCTTTTGCCGCCCATATGGCATAATAATAATTATAAGCCTCTTGATAAATATATGGTACAATAGTTAATCGACCATTCATTTTTTCTACTGGATTCTTTTTAATATCTAATAAATAAATTAAACTTCTATGAATACCGCTGTATGTATAGTTGTATTCATTAATAAATTGTTTTATTTGCTTTTGAACCACAGGGCTTACAAAATCTGTTTTAAAGATTGTTTTAATATATTCAAACAATGCTTCTTTATCTTTCTCTTCTTGAGAAATATTATTTTGTGCGGCTTCATGACAAGCTTGATGTGCGTAACGTCTGCTATTAACCTTTACAAAAGGCTCTTTATTTCTATCAAACTTTTCTCCGCAATAAAAACATACTACCTGAGCTATTATAAACACTCCCTTTTTATAGAGATTTTCTTTTACATATATATTATACCATATTTTATAAAAAAAATCAAGCCAAAGATACCCTTGGCTTGATTGATAATTATTTTATATTAAAGAAGCTCTTCTTTCATTTCTGAGATAATAAGGAAGATAAATTCTGCCTGGTCTCTTGTTGCCTCAGACACTTTTTTACCTTTACCAAGATATTTATCAACAATCTGAGTAATTCTTGGAGTATAGAAGTTATTATCTTTTTCCATAAGAACACTAACAATGCTCTGGAATTCTGCCATCAAAGCATCATAATCATAATTAACAACTTCAACAGCTTTTACTTTTTCGTCTGTGAAGAGTGATGCATTGTTTGTCATCTGTGCTTCTGTTTCAATAGCATTTTCAAGTGCTTTTACAAGATCGCTATATTCAAAATTAATTGTATTAACAATATATTTAAAACGGCAACCTGTATCTGCTCTATTATCAGGTGAGCGAAGATTAAGTCTTACTCTGTTTTCGCCAGCTTCATCAAGATATTTTTCAGCAAAAGCGTAAATATCTGCCATATTTTTTACAATTTCATTGTAAGTTGTAGGACATGAAGGAACAATCTGATTATATTCTGTGCCATCTTTTGCTTTAAACACTTTATCTTTTGAGTGAGAGATAAAGAAGAGTGCATAACCATCCTGTGCGATTGCTCTAAAAGTTTCTTCAAATTCTTTTTTTACTTTTGTCCAGCCCTGGCCGTAAGGAACATCGTTAAGTCTTTCTACACCAGCCTGGGAGCAAACATATTTTTCGCAAAGAGCGGCAGCAATATCAACAGTATCAACAACAATACTTTTATATGCTTCTTTTACTTTTGGATCTCTTAACTGACGCTGTACCTGTTTTACCTGCGCCCAGGATGTAATATCCTGTGCGCGGATACCAGGGATTGCTTTATAACCTGGCTCAAAAGCAAGGAGAAGGGCGTTTTTCATTTTGGATGCCATTGTGGTTTTACCTGTTTTACCCTCTCCGTAAATATAAGTAATATAACCACTCAAATCAGTACTAACTTTATTAGGCTCAATAGCCAAAAGATCTAATGCCATAATATTTATTCTCCTTTTCTTTTAATTAAAACTTAAATCCTGCATCTTCTGCAATAAATGCGCCTGCGGAAGCTTTTGCGCCACCAGTTTTTGCATTCTGATATTCATCAGAACGAGCTTTTACTGTTGAGAGATATGTTTCACGAGCTGCCATTGCTTCACGAAGTTCTTTTGCTGTGATTGTAGATGCATCATCCCAAATGTAAGGTTCATTTGTCGCCCAATTTACAATATAATCTTTTCTTACACTCTTAACTTCTCTTACAGATGGTTCGCCAAAAGCAGATTCTTCTGTAATTGTTCTTACAATAGTTTCTGCAACCTGATTGCCGCGAACTTTTGTAAATACTGGTTCTGTTGGAGATGCATTAAGAGATTCGAAATAATCAATTGCCTGTTTATTAACAACTGAGAAATCTACTGGGAGAAGTGCTTTTCTAAAATCAAAAATAGCACCTTTAAGAATAAGTTTTTCTGGGAGGTTTCTTTCTTCGTCTGCGTCAATAAAAGTTGTATTTGTAATAATCATATCCACTTCAAATCTTGCACGTTCTTTTTCTTCAACGAAATCACCTGTTACAACATCAAGGTTGAAAGAGCCTTCGTTACGTTTAGAACTAACAAGTGCTGGTGGATTTTCTCTATAAGAATAGAAATCATTAAGACCAATAGCTGAATCCATTTTAAGTTTTACAGCATTATCAATACCATGTTCCATCATAGAACCATATACACCATCAATAATGTTGGAAAGAACTGTAAATGTTTTATTTGGTCTATCTGACTTTGTTTTTGCGGTTACATAAGTGAAATGAACAGGAACAATATTAATGAGTGAGTTGTCTGTTGCGATTTCAATTGTGCCTGTAATAAATTCTACACCTGGATTCCGTGACTTTGGACCAGAAACTTTCTTTTCAAGTTTATGCTGATACAAATATCCTTCAATATGAATTTTATTAATCATTTTTTCTTTCATTTTTAACTTTACCTCTTTTTAATCAATTTTAAAATTTTTACCTTTTTCTGTTAATGTATATACAACTGGATTTTGTCCCATTTTTTCACAAAAACCATCTGTAACCAATTTTCTAAGTGCGCCAGAAATATTTCTTGAAGATACACAAAGTCCTTCGCCAATATCTCTTGCTTTAAGCATAGAGCAATCGCTCTTCTGCATATAATCCAAAATAACTTTACCATTATCTGTTATTTCGGGTTTATCAGTATTATCTTTTTCTAAAAGATCAAGATATTTCTGAATATCATCTGTTAAAAGATTTTCTGCAACCTCAGGGGCTGCTTCCATTAAAGCCTTTACAAAATTTACAAATTCCTGTTTCATTTTTTTCACCTTTACTATTTTTTATTACAATATAATTATAACATTTTTTTTATAAAATGTCAATCCATAATTTCTCTAAGGTAAGGTAAGGAATTTATCATTGGAAGAAGTGTTCTAGACCAATCTGTATAGGCTGATTTGCAAACAATACTTAATTCAGCATAGTTTGTTACCACACGTCTTGTCTGAAGATAGCTTGTTGGAAGCCATCTTTTAAGTTCAGTAAGTGCAGTTTTATTTTTGCAATTAACCCAATTATCTCTCAAAAAATTAAGATATGGGATTAAACACATCTGGATAAAATCTGGATCAATATTATATTTCAATTCTTCTCTTTGTGCTTCAAGTGGATATTCGATATTTATGAAATCTTCAATATCAAAACTATCTAATGTAAGAGCATTATCTGCCAATGAAGCTTCTAATGTTTTTGTAGCTTCTGAAATACCAATCCAATGGCGGTCAAATTCATCCCACCAGCTAAGAGGAGCAGTAATTTCACCAGTTACTGTAATATATTTCAAATAATCAGCATTGCCACGTACAGCTTCCAATTTAAGTTTGTTTAAATCAGAAGGGCCAACAGCAACAAGTGTTGTATGATTATCGTTTTCCTCAACCCACGCATCTGGATGAGATTCATCATATTTATTAGAAACTTCCTGGATAATTTCATTGGCATAATCTGTAAGATAAATACCCATTTTACTATCACTTGTTTCTAAATCTGTAATTCCATTAATTACAGTTTCAAGATTATGAACTTTAAAATTTTCAAACTTTACCATATTTTATCACCTTTTTTATTTTATACTATATCCATATTCTTTTGCTTTAAAATAATCTTGCCAAAACTTTTCTCTTTCTCCAAGTTTTTCAAGTTCGCAATCTTCTATGATTTCAAATGTAAAATTTTCTATGCCATATTCTAACATTGCTGGATATATTTTATTCTTGGTTGGAGTATCGGCGCCTACACCTCTCTTGCAGTGCTGATTCCAACGACTTGCTATATCTTTTGCCTGCCCAACATAGCACATATTATTTTTTATATTTGTAATTTTATAAATGCCTGTTCGCATTTTTTTACCAACAACTCTACCACATAAATCACTAAAAGGATTTTCATAATAAACCTTCCAAATAACTTTGTTAAGTGGTTCGCTGTCTCGTAAAATTTTTGCTACTTCACGCAATTTTTCAATTTCAACCGCATCAGCTTCTGAAAGTTTAATGCGATAAAAATCTTGTTTCTCCTTTTTCTCCTGTTCGCGTTTATAAGCTTCAACTGCCGCGGTTGTTTTGCGACGTAAATCTTCCAAGAGTAAATTAACATTTTTTAATTCTTCTGTTTTTACTATAATTTCATTTTGAAATTTTTGAATATAATCTTTTAATGTTTCTTCATATTCAGCTCGATATTCTTCTTCTGCCTTTGAATAGTTTTGACTCATTTTTTCTGCGGACAAATCTAACTGCTCTTGGAGTGAATCTTTATATTTTTCGAACTTTACCTTTTCGGCGTCAATAAGGTCGTAATAAGTTTTTATATCTTTCTCTAAATTTTCTTTTTGAGAAATCAGGCCTTGCTTTTTTTCTTCTATCAATTGAAGCTGTCTTTCTGCGGCTATAACACAACCATCTAACGCCTTTTTCTTTTCTTCAAGCTCTTCATTATGCAATTGTGTCTCTGTATTTATCGCTACCACTTTGCGTATGCGAGGCAATAGCAATAAATATATTAACAAAGAGCCTAAACATAAACCTAATATAAAACTCATAAGATTAAAAGTGAGGGGGTAGGTTTTCTACCCCCGGAATAATTAAGCTTCTTCTGTAGCTGTTGGATCAAATGCAAGACCAGCATCTGTAAGAACAAGAAGTTTTACTGTTTTGTGAGAGCCATCTTCAAGAGTCATTTCAGCTGGAACTCTTACGCCAAGGCCTTTTTTCTGGAATGATGTGAATACACCATCAACTTTTCTTTTGTCATCAATGCCGAGTGCCTCAGCAACGTCTGCAGCAGTTACGTCTGTACCATGAATAGATTTGAGATAGTTAAGTACTTTAAGTGAATTTTCTGTCATAATAATTTTCTCCTTTTTAAATTATGTTTTTTTGTTTTTATAAAATGCGTAAAAAATAATTAAATTAAAATTTTTCATCAAGTATTTTTTGTACTAACGCGTCCAAACGAAATAGTGTATCAGGGCCATCTTTAATACAGAGTTCTGTAATTTCTTCAATTTTTTGTTCTGCCAAACGGACTTCATTTGGATCTTTTGAATGTCTAACTGTGTTTTCTGCTGCGACAAGCTGATGTACTAATCTTTCAAATTTACTTGCTTTCATTTTTCTCCTTAACCTTTTTTACATTTTTATTATACCATTATTTTTTTATAAAGTCAAAAATTTTTCAATAAAATCCAATTCAGAAATAATTGGAATATTGAGTTTTTTTG
>JAEIGA010015695.1_pt1 | contig 11528 bp, 6 predicted proteins | sample 9270691 | NCBI WGS metagenome assembly JAEIGA01 (sample SAMN17057246, study PRJNA624740) | gut metagenome | biome: biome; isolation source: fecal sample | host: Bos grunniens | place: China: Xizang | collected 2019
AAATCCGATCGTCCAAAGATGATTCCTTCCCAGCTTGATGGCATAAAAATCTTCAAAAACACCGTCAAGGCGAACGGTATTGTTTACATTTCTCTGTATTTTGATGCCTGCGACCTTGCAGACGAGGATACCCAAGCGGATATGTACCTTGCCGCTGTGGAAATCCTGCAAAACCACGGCTACCGGCAGTATGAGATCTCCAATTTTTGTAAAAAAGGCAAGGTCTCCCGGCATAACCTGAAATATTGGCAGGGCGGAGAGTATCTGGGCTTCGGCCCTAACGCCAGCTCCTGCTTTGCCGGCAAGCGGTTTACTTGCGTCCGGGATCTGCAGGCCTATGTGGAGGGTATGAAGCAGGGGGAAGCGGTGTTGCAGGAGGTACAGGATATTTCCCTCCGGGAACGGGCGGGAGAATATTTGATGATGCGGCTGCGGACCACCGCCGGCATCGACCCCGCAGACTACGAAAAGCAGTTTTTGCTGCCCTTTGGCCCGCTGGAGCGGGTGCTTGCCAACTGCAAGGCCAGAAATCTGGCTGTAAAGACCTATGACGGCAGATGGCACTTGACCCCCGAGGGATTTTTGGTTTCCAACAGTATTATTTCAGACCTTTTGCTGATTCAGGAAAGATGTAAACCCATACGACGATAAGGAGAATTTCTATGAAACGGATTTTGGACTGTCGCGCTTCGGATTTTGCTGCTATGGACAAGGAGGCGTTGTTGGGGGCTATCGCGGAAAGCGAAGGCCGCACCATCGCTTGCGAGACCATCGGCGCATTGCAGCCTATGCTGGGAGATATTACCAACGCGGAATTTGCCGCTGCCATGGGCGCGGACATTTTGCTTCTGAATCTTTTTGATGTGCAGAACCCGGTGATCCGGGGTCTTCCCAAAACCGAGCCTATGGACACCATCCGCACATTGAAAAAGCTCACCGGCAGACCCATCGGCATCAACTTAGAGCCGGTGGAGCAGAGCCTCTCTTCCGAAGACCCCAATGAAAATATGTGGGCCATCACCCCGGGCAGAAAGGCCACTCTGCAAAACGGACGCACAGCGGCGGAAATGGGCGTGGATTTTATTCTGCTCACCGGAAATCCCGGTATCGGCGTGACCAACGAGGCTATTACCCAGACCTTGGCCCTGTACCGCCGGGAGCTGGGGGACAAGATCATCCTTGCCGCCGGCAAGATGCACGCCTCCGGCATTGCCAAGGAGGGGGCGGAGAAGATCCTTACCCGGCAGGATGTGGATGCCTTTTATAAGGCCGGCGCGGATATCATTTTGATGCCGGCGCCCGGTACTGTGCCTGGCATCACTGTGGAGTATGTGAAAGAGATGGTGGAGTACTGCCACAGCTTAGGGCTTTTAACCATCACCGCCATCGGCACTTCTCAGGAGGGCGCAGATGTGGCAACCATTCGCCAGATCGCCCTGATGTGCAAAATGACCGGCACAGATATCCACCATTTGGGTGACGCCGGTTACGGCGGTATGGCCCTGCCGGAAAACATTCAAAGCTATTCCGTGGCCGTGCGTGGTATCCGCCACACCTACCACCGGATGGCCTGCTCCATCAACCGATAAAGACAAAAATACACCCTGCGGCTTAGCCGCAGGGTGTATTTTTATGGGTTTTTAGTTTTCTTCCGTTTCCTTTTTGCCGGTGGCCAGCAGGGTGATCACTGCGCCGCTGCTGAGGAAGAGCAGCATCGTCCACAAGGGAACAGCAGAGAAGCTGCCGGTCTTGGGATTCTCGGAGAAGATATTGCGGAATACGATGTCGCCGCTGTGGCTGACGCATTCCACGGTGGCCTCCAGCGCGCCGTTTCCGTTGTCGGTCACGGTGACCTTGAAGCAGTACTGGGTTTTGTCGTAAACCACATCCGCCTTGGGATCGGAAGTGTCTTCTGCCAGCACGAAGTAGTAGATACCCGCCTCGGTGAAGCCCAGAGCTGCGGTGTTGTTGCTGTCAAAGAGGAAACTGCCGTTGGCTGCGTTCAGCTGAGTGCCTACGGGAGTCAGGCCGGTGATGGCAAAGGTGGAATCCGTGTTGTACAGGAAGAACCGGAAGTCGTTACCTGCCAGTGTGCCGCCGGGGAACTCCTTGATGCCGCTGATTTGCACCTGCGTACCGGTGGTGGCATAGCGGTTCTCGAAAGCCAGACCGGTGACCTTGCCGTCAGTAACGGTGAGGCCCTCAGCAGTGATGGTGGTCTTGACGCCGCCCTTGCCGTCATCAGCGACCTCTACCTTGATCTTGTAGGAAGCGGAGCTGTAAGTAATACCATTCATGGTATTACCGCCGTCCTTTTCCTGCACCAGGTAGTAGAAGGTCTTGCCGATGTCCTCGGGGGAGTAGTTCAGGGTGAACTGGAATTTGCCGCTGCGGTTGGTTGCGGTGGTGGGGGTAAGGCCGCCCGTAGCGTAATCGCTGCCGGTCTCAAACAGCTGGAAGGTGAACATATTGTCCTGCAGGGTCTTGCCTACAAGATTCTTCGTGCCTTCCAGTGTTACGGTGGCGCTGCCGGTGACGGTGTAGGTGTTACGGAATACGATGGAGCTGGTGGGAATGGCGGTGGTGCCATCGTAAGCCACGGTTTCGGCAGCCACTGCCAGCGCGCCCTTGCCGTTGTCGGTTACCCGGACGGTGATGCGGTATTCCGTTTCGTCGTAGGTGATGCCGGCATCAAGCTCAGCGGGGATCTGTTCCCGAACCACATAGTAGTAAGTGCCGGTTTCGGTATAGGTCAGTCTGGGGAATGCGATGACGCCGTGGGCATCATTCTTCACAGTGTGGGAAGTGCCGTTTGCCACCAAGGTGGTGAAATCGGCTTGGGTCTGCTCCAGAGTGAAGGAGAACTGCTGATCAGCCAGCTCCTTGCCGTCCAGCTCCTTAACGCCCACAAGATCCAGCACGCCGTTGGTGGTGTTGTAGGTGTTCAGGAAGGTGATGGGGTTGCCACCCAGCACTTCCCAAGCGGAGGTGTAGCCGCCGACACCGTTATCTTCCACGGTGACCTTCACGATGAAGGAAGCGGAGGAGTAGGTCACGCCGTTGCCGGTTGCACCGGGGATCTCGGCGATCTGATAGTAGTAAGTACCCACCTGAGAATAGGGGATGGGGGCAAAGCGGATGGGAGCGGAATTGCCGCCCGCAGCGCCGTTTTCTGCTTGCAGTCTCAGACCGCCGGGCAGCGCTGTGCCGTTGGCATCGGCCACCTGCACCAGTCCGAAGGTGAATTCGCCGCCCAGCATCGGTCTGCCGGTCAGGGTCTTGGTGCCTTCGATGGTGACGGAGGTGGTGCCGGAGAGGGTGTAGAGGTTGTTGAAGTTTACTTGGTCAGCAGCCACGGTGTGCTGGACATCGCCTGCGCCGTAGCGGACCACCTGGGGATAGCCGTTGGCTACCTGCAGGCGGGTAACGCCCTCAGCATCCACATATTTCTCTACCAGAACGGCGATGTGGTAATGGCTGGTGTCCACCTGCACGCCGCCCAAGGTGGTGGCTTCTTCCTTCACGGACAGGTAGTACATACCGGGGGCATCAAAGGTGATGCCGGAGAACCGGATGGCGTTGCCGTTGTTTTCCACCGTTTCCAAAGTCTCCTGGATCACAAAGGCTGCGGAGGTGCGGAACAGGCTGAAGCGGAACACGCGGCCGCCCAGGTCGTTCTTACCGTTCAGGGTCTTGATGCCGGAGAAGACGATGGGAGCGGTGGTCACGCCGGATTCGTAGGTGTTGGTGTGGCGGAAGGTGAGAACGGAGGCGTTGGTGTCTTCAAAAGCACCTACGGTGCTGCCCTCTACGGAGGCGTACTGAACGACAGCCTTATGGTTGGTGCTGTTCCAGGTGATGTGGATGGCAGCGATCCAGCTTTCGTCATAGTGCATACCCACCACCCGGTTCTCCACGGCGGGAGCGATCTCCCGGAGGTAGAAGGTCTTGCCTGCTGTGCCCAGAGAATCCTGAGTCACAGGTACGGCGAAGGTAGCCTTGCCCTGTCCGTCGGTGAGGACGTAGTAGGCGGGGGTGGTAGCGGTCATGGAGTCAAAGAGACCGAAGGTAATGTCTGCCAGATGGTCGGTGTATACCTTGGTGGCGTCGTTAGCGTCCACCACAGTCTTTTCCACATCCACATAGATGATGTCCTTGGTGACCACGTTTACAAAGTCCTTGGTAATCACGTAACCAGTTTGGGCAGAGCCGGTAAGCTGGGTGCCCTGATAGCTTTCCACTGCGGCAATCTCCAGAACGCCGTCGGCGTCGTTGTCGGTAACCGTCACAGAGAACAGACCGTAGGAGCGGTCGTAAGCCATATCGGGAATGCGGTTGGCGGGGATGTTTTCTACCACCTGGAAGTTGTAAGTACCAACTTTATCGAAGGGGATGGAGGACAGATCCATGGTATAACCGGGGTTGCTTGCGGTTACGGTGGCGGTGATGCCGGTGTCGATCGCGTTCCCGCTGGAGAAGTCGATGACTTCCAGCAGCCGCAGAGTAAATTCTGCGCCGGTGGGCCAGCCGCCGGTGACGGTCTTAGTGCCCTGCACGGTCAGGTTGACAGAGGTGGCGGTAGCGGTGTAGCTGTTGACCACGTGGACCTGATCCGCCACTTCGGAGCGGATATGCTTTTCCGGGTTGGAGTAACGGATGTCGGTGTTCTGATAACCTGCGGGCAGGTTCGATTCTGTAACGGCGTAGGTTACGCCCTCGGGAATATTGGAGAAGGTGACAGAGTCGCCGTCGGTGAGGGTGACAGTGTAGATGTTGCCGGTGGCTACCGCACCTGCGGGAGCGACCATACCGGCGGTGTTGCCGAAGAACTCCACATGGATGGTGAAGGTTTTGGCGTTGTGAGCGTCAGTAGGCGCAAAGCCTGCGGGGTAGTTTACATCCTTGCTGAGGATGAGGCTGCCGTAGCCCTGCCGGTCGTTGGTGAATTCCACGGCGGTGATGGCCTGATTCACAACGGGAGTGTTGGCGCTGACGGTGTTCACCATCACGCCGCCCACGGAAACGGTGCGTACCCGGTAATCCGCGCCCACGGGGATCTTTTCGTTTATGGTGTAGTTACCTGCGGTCAGACCGATGATGTAGACGGTCTCGCCGGCAATGAGGGAAACTTCGCCGTTGGCATTCAGTGCCGTGCGGCTGGCTTCGTTGCCGTTTTCGTCTAAACGGACTACCTGTGCGCCGGCAATATTGCCGCCCACCACGAAGGTAAAGGAAGCATCGGAGGTGAAGCCGGGGGCCAAACGCTTGGTCAGCTTAATGCCCGTAGCGGGGGTCACGGTGAGTTTGCCGTTGTTACCCTGGGTGGAGTAAGTATAGTAAGCATCATTTTCCTTCACCACGAAGGGATGGTCGCTGTAACCCATGGTGCCGGTGAGATTTTCGCCTTTGGGAGAGATCTCATAATCGTAGTAGCGGTGAATGGTGTCCTTGGGAATGACCCACTGGCTGCCAAGCTGCTTTACTACGGCCATCGCTTCGGCAGAAATAGGCTCGTAGTGGGTGTGGATCCGCAGCTGGCCGTTTGTCAGCTTTTCGAATACCTGATAAGCGCGGTAGTAGCCTTCGCCGGAGGGCTTGGTGTTGCCGGTTACGGGGGTGTAGCTGTCACCGGACTTTTGCAGTACTACGGTGTCCTGGGTGAAGTAGTACCGCTCGTTCTGAACGGAGGGTTCAAAGTGGGAGTAGGTGTTCAGGGTGGTGTCGTTGGCAGAGCTGCTCCACTTATTGGAGTAGAAGGTGTAGCCGTTGGCCTGCTTGTAGCTGTCGCTGACCTTCTCGGCAATGTTCCAGTCAGTGATGTCGGAGCGAAGGGCAACTTCGTAGACCAGCCGGATGGGAGTTTCGGCAGTGCCGCTTTCCACGGTCAGGTTGGTGATGCCGATGATATTGCCGTCAGAATCCACTTCCACTTCCACGCCGTAGGTGATGGTGGGAACCAAGGAAGCGGGGATCTGCCAAATAACCGTGCTTTCGCCGGTGGAGATCTCTGTGGCCACCCGGACGGACATATACATCATATCGGTGTTGGAAACGCCGGGCACATCGGTGGTGTCCCCCAGGAAACCGTAGGAGCGAACGATGTGAGTGGCGTTTTTCTGGCTGACGGCTGCGGCGATCTGGTCGGCAGTCATATTTTCGTGCCAGAAGTCCACGTAGTTGCCGTTTGTGTCGCTGAACCAGCCAATGTAGCAGGAGAAGTCCTGGTCGCCAGCATAGCGGAACTGGCCGTGGTTATATGCATTCTGCAGCAGAGCCTGTGCAATGGCGGTGCTTTCGATGCCCAGCCGTTCCTTAACGGAGCGGACCAGTTCGTCGCCCATAGCGCTGGGAGATTGCACAGAACCCAAAGTGCCGTTGTTAAAGGTGCGGGCAAGGGCGGCGCCGGAGAACAGACGGTTGCCGATGATGATACACTTAATGTCGGAAACTTCCATATAAGCGCCGATCTTATCGGCAAAGGTCAGGTAGCCGTCGTGGTCGTGGTCTTTTTCCACATAGGTGGGGTAGTACTTGGACTGGATGATGATCTCTTCCACGATGTCCTCAAAGGCACGCAGCATGGCGCTGTCATTGCCGGCGGGGAAGTACTTATCCACATACAGCCGGTCGGCGGCGGTAAGGGTCTCGCCGGGAACGGTGGAGTTCTTTACGCGAATGTACCGGTAGTTGTTGCGGCTGCCGGTGCGGTATACAGTGACCTCTTTGCCGTCCAGAAAATCCTGCCACAGGCCCAGCTGAACGCTACTGGCGGAGGCGGGATTCATCACGCTGAGGGCCTCGGGGCGGCTCAGCACAGAATTGCCGTAGGCCAGAGTGTAAATGAGCGCGTCAGTGCCGTAGTGCTGGGAGATCTGCTTATTGGCAAAAGCAGCGGTCAAGGAGGTCATAAAGGACATAGTGTCCCGGTGGCTGTGGGTGCCGGTGCTACCGTCATGGCTGTTCAGATCGCTGGTACCAAGATCGGTGCGATTGTCGTTGCCGTTATAATCGGAGCTGGCCAGAGTAGACTCACCGTCGGTCATAAGAACCATAATGGGCAGCCGGCTTGTGCCTGTCTGCACGCCCTCCTGCACAACGGTGTCTGCATTCAGCAGCAGGCGCATGGCCTCGTAGATGCCGTCCTGCATAAAGGTGCCGGTGGAGACTTCAAACCGATTTTTGTTGATAGCAGTGCCGGCAGCGTTCTTTACACCGGAGGCTACTTCGATGGCCTGGTCGGCGCTGTTGCCTACAGGCTGAGAAACCAGGTAAGTACCGGCTTTATTGGTGGTGTAGCTGTCCAAAGGCAGCACCACCTGCGTCAGGCCGTCTGCATTGCTGAAGCTCTTGTTGGCGTTGCCGGCGTAGATGATCACGGCAATGCGGTTGTTTTTATTCAGGTTTAACAGATCGGTGATGGCTTTGTTGGCTGCGGTGACCAGTTCATCAATGGCGCTGCCGCGGTTGTCATCAGCGTTACGCATAGAACTGGACAGGTCCAGTACCAGCACGGTATCGGTGGGAATGGTGGAGTAACCGGTGATCTCCTTGTTGGAAGCAATGGCGGACAGGGCAATCAGCAGGTTCTTTCCATTATCGGTGATGGGGAAGGGCTTGCCGTTATACAAAGCATTCGTAAGCTGGGCGGGCAAGCTGCCGGGGAGGAACACGGACTTATCCGTCCAAACGCCACCGGCGTATTCTGTGGAGATCTGCACATTTTGGGGATTATCCGTCTGAATACCGAAGTACTGCATCCACTGATCCAGAGTGTGGGCATCCACGATGCGGTTATCGCCGGTGGCTGCGGAAGCAGACAGGAGCATACCTGCAGGCAAAAAGGCCAAAATCATTGCCAGGCAAAGAAGCAGGCTGGTGATCCGGCGGCTGATGTTATGTGTGATTTTCATAGTTGTTCCTCCTTGGGGTTATGTTGGGGCAGCTGGTTTTTGGGGCAAGTGCAGGTGCCGATGAGATCCTCGCCGTGGAGATAAAAGGCGCATTCGCCGCAATCGGCAAAGCAGCCGGCAGTTCCCTGATAGTGGGGGCAGGCATCCTGCATTTTGGTTACCAAAGGATAGTGACTTTCCGAATAATGGGGGGTTTTCGTAAAGTCCGGATAGATAGGCATGGGATCTAAGCCCTGAGCTTCCCGATCGCATTCTTCATAATAACCGTAATAAATCGGGAACGTGTGTCCTCCCACGTTCAGGACCTTGTACAGGTCTCCTTCCCGGGGGACAGGGGTGGGCGGTTCTGCAAAGTGCCCAAAGAATTGATGGATCATAGGAACTCCTTTCCACAGAAAAAGCTCTGCTATGCTGTTGTTACCAACAGTATAGCAGAGCTGTGATTTTTGCGGTATTACCTAAATCGGAAAATTGAGGCTATATTTTTTGGTATTTTCCAGATGCCATATATCTTCGCAGGGCCTGGGCGGATATGTAGATTACAAAATTGCTGCAAAATCTTCCCGGCGGACACCGGACTTTTCCGACACGATGCGGATCGCTTGCTTCACGCCGGACAGGGACATATGGAGCTTAGCGGCGATTTCGCTGTTTTGCATACCGAAAGCCGCCAGCTTTGCTACCTCCCGCTCCTTGGGGGAGAGGGTGGTGATGATGGTCCGTCCCCGGGCGATGCCGCTGAGCTTGGACCAGCCGGCAATGTAGATCTTTTGCAGCCGATTTACTTCAAGCCAGGCTTGGGGATCTACAAGGGAGATCCGCTGCTCCAGCAAGGAATCCAGAACCCGGCGGTATTCTGCCAGCAGGCCGTATAGCTTGTCAGGCAGCGCCAAGGCAATGGCCCGATCCAGATGCCGGATGGCTTGGGTGTCATCACCGCTTGCGTGATACACCGTAGCGCAGATCATACGCAGATACAATTCAGAAATAACGGCACCGTCGGCTTTAGATTGAGAGATCATAGGTTCAAAGGTAAAGGGCAGCATACGCATCAGGGCAAGACCCTGTACGCCGGGCTGCTCCATCTGCCTTGTAGCTACCGCATAGGCGGCAACATACAGATATTTGGCGTAAAATATTTTTACCGCAGGCAGAGAATCTTTGTGCAAAGGCTCGAAACAGCCGATTTTGAACCAATCCGGGAAGGAAGCCACATCATAGAGCATACTGTCCACCGCGGTGATGGCAAACAGAATAATATCCCGGTCCATATCCGTTTTGGCAGGGGCTTCTGCCATATGTACCTTTGCCCGCCGCCACATGTCCAGATCGCCCCGCCAAATGGCGCAAAGAGCCAGCAGCATACCCGCAGAAAGAACAGCATAGAAGCCGGAACGCTTCTGCAAAAGGTAGTTGGCGTGTTCGTATACCTTGTCGATATTGCCTTGGGAATAGGCGATCTCAGCCTCGAAAAGCATACGGGCTTCCGGGTTTCCTGCCAGTGCCGCAGCGCTTTCCGCGGCGCTGCCGGGGGTGTTGTAGAGATCAGTCATATGCAGGAAAGGGGTCTTGCGGGGCAGGGGCATATCCGCAACAAGGAAGTTATTTTGCGCCCGGGCAGCTTTTGTTCTGCCGTCCGCCGGCTTCTGTGCGCCTTTCGGGATCATCCAGTCGCGGCTAAATCGCATAGCTCCCGGAATCTTTCCCCCAGCGCAAAGCGCCTGCACCCGGCGGGTGGAAACACCCCAGTTCCGGGCAGCCTCGTCAATTTTCATATAGTTGGTCATTTGTTCCATACGCAACCTCTATTATTCGCCAGCCGTCGGTTATATTGTTCGCCAACCGCAGCATAATATCCTTCGCTTGCCGCTGTTTATTATACAGGAACTGGAAAAGAAATGCAAGAGGGGAGGTCAGTCCAGGGCAAAAGCGAAATGGGTCGGTGTGTTTTCGTTGCCTTCAAAGCTGAGGAACATGGCAAAATCCCGCGCTGTTCCCGGCGTGCGAAAGACGCCCTTTTCCAAACCCAAAGCCCGCAGGATGCCGGGCAGCCGGGCAGGGTCTCCTAAAAATTCCTTACCCGCAAGGCAGCCGTCTTCAACAGCGGCAGCCAGCAGCCAGCCTTCGCCCTCATAAAAGGTCAGCAGGGAAGTCAGAAACGGCAAAGTCTCTTCGCCCGGCAGGACACTGCCGGCGGGCAAAAGGGATTTTCGTTTTTCCATATAGTCCGTGGCGGAAATCTGCTGCGCAGAAACAGGGACAGCACCGGCAGCCACAGAGACCTCGGTGATCCCGCCAAACCGGGCATAGCCCAGGTGCTCATACATTTTAAATAAGGAGTTGCTTCCCGGCACTAAAACTGCCCCGGAGAACCCCAAGGACTGCAAATGCCGGTGGGTATCCGCCATCAGCCGGGCGCAGACACCTTGTCCCCGGAATGCTTTGGCAGTGGCTACGGCGTAGAGATAGGCAAGGCGCTTGCCCTCCCACAGGCAGTCAAACCAGTACAGCGCCCCCAAAAGGGAGTCGCCCTCTTTGACGGTGCGACAGCGGGCAGGAGAAAAGCCTGTAGAAAAAAACAGATCTAAAAAAGCATCTGTATCCCCAAAGGCCTCTTTCCACAGCCGGCGCAAAGCCGGGATGTCCTCCCGGGTGGCGGCATCAATAATCATAGCCGTCCTCCAACAGGCAGGCCCAGTGCTTTTCCACCAACCGGTTGGGACGGTAGTCCAGCTTGGCCTTCCGCAGACCCTCCAAACCCAGATCGTCCTCCCGGTTCAGCCATTTCACAGCACCGTATTTCTCCCGGAGATACCGGGCAAAGCACCGGTTGATCATAGCATAGCCTGCCACGATATCCTCCCGGGCCTTTTCAAAGTGGATGTCAAAGGTGTCCTCGGAAAGGGGAGAGGCCATAGTCACCGCCGCGATCTTTCCGTCCACCCGCAGGACAATACCGTCCATATGCAGCGCCTTGAAGTTGGCAAGGGCCTTGCCGATGGCGGCTTTTTCCATATGGTAATCCCCGTTGGGATCGGTCTCCTCCCGGTGGGCATACCAATTGTGCAGCATTTCCGCGATCTCCGGCACAGCTTCTTCCGTAATAGGTTCAATGGAATGCTTGGGATACAGAGACAAAAAGCGGTTTACCTGATTCCGCTTCCGCTGAAATTTTCTGCCGGGCAGGTCTGCAAGCTCGTTGATATCATAAATGTAGTCGTAGCTGTTGCGGTCGTTGTGAAAGCGGAACATTCCGGGGTAAAGCTTTTCAAGAGCTTCACAGTCCTCTTTCAGAAGCCCGGTGAGCCGGCAGGGGATATCCCGCTTTTTGGCATCCTCCATCACCGCATCCAAGGCAGGCTTACGGTCGCCGTTGCCTACGGGGAAGAGATAGACGCTTTTCCGGTTAAACTGGGAGAAAAACACCAGCTGTTCACCAAGGAAAGCCGCCCGCTGTCTGCCCCATACAAAGAGATTTACGAAGCTATACTCGCAGCCCCGTTCCCCGCAGCGCAGGAGAATATTGTCGTATTCGGTTTTTTGAGTAAGATCCAAAGACTGAAATTCGATCATTTTCTCACATCCTTTTCCTTAGTATAACACAAATCCCTCCCGGAT
>JAEIGA010015696.1_pt1 | contig 11527 bp, 12 predicted proteins | sample 9270691 | NCBI WGS metagenome assembly JAEIGA01 (sample SAMN17057246, study PRJNA624740) | gut metagenome | biome: biome; isolation source: fecal sample | host: Bos grunniens | place: China: Xizang | collected 2019
CTTGTGAGTAAACTCCCAGCCACCTATCTGCATAAAAAAACCTCTGCCTTAAAGCAGAGGTTGTGGGCTTCTTTGCCATTTTGCGGAGAGACAGGGATTAAATCATATATTTTGCATAATTTTGTTATAATGTGTAAATTATTGATATTTAATCGGTTTTTTGTTTTGTATTTTGCGTAATTTTGGTGTGTTTTGCATATTTTTGGCTTATTTTTTGGCTTATTCAGCATTTGTTTTTACCTTTACATTTGAATAAACAAACACCAAAAGTCAATGAAGTACAATCGCACCACTTGTCGCCATATCTCCTCGAAGGAGGAGTCTTGCCCCGTTCTTATTCGTGTGTCATTTGGCGGAAAAAGAGTTAATTTATATACGGGTATTTCTTGTGAAAAATCCAAGTGGGATAATAAGCGAAACTGCATAAAGCACGGTAGCAAGGTGAATGGTATGGCATACACCGCACTCAATGAACTACTCAGGCAGCAAGAGGATTTTGTTGATGACTACTTCAATAGTGCTGCATTTCGTTCACAACCTGCATCACTTGCAGACTTAAAGGAGCGACACAACTACAAGTTTAAGCGTTCACAGGGAGAGTTAAGTGATGAGTTTTTCTATCTTTTCGACAAGTTTATCAAGGAGCAAAGTTCGCAGAGGGGGTGGAATAAGTCAATGAAGGAGGCGTTTACTCGTCTAATGGCTTTGGTAAAAGAGTACAAATCCAACATTACCTTCGCAGACTTGTCTGTTTCTACAATGGATGGGCTAAAAGTGTTTCTATCCCAAACAATGCTCAACGACACGCTTGACAAAAGGCTTTCCTATTTCAAACAGTTTATAAAGTGGGCACAAGGCAAAAACTATCGTATACACGAAGAGTATTTTGGTTATTCTCCTAAACTCCCCAAGAACAAGATTGCAGTCAAATACTTGGAGAAGTCGGAGGTTGAGGCTATCTATAATCTTACGCTTGAACCATTCAGTACAATAGACATAGTAAGAGATGCTTTCATATTTCAATGCTTTACAGCACTGCGATATAGTGATGTATCTGCCCTTAAACACGACAACATAATAAAGACGGATGATGGATATGATATTGACATTCTAACTGAAAAGGACGATGACAGAGTTAGGTATCCTCTCTCAAAGATTGCTATTGAGATTTACGAGAAGTATATGCCATACAAATACCCGAAGGGAGTTGTTTTTCCGCTTATCAGCAACCAAAAGTACAACAACCACCTCAAAGAGATAGGCAAATTAGCCGATTTACAGGGTGAGTGGATAGGTTATCAGTATCGCCTGAATGAGAAAATTGTGGTGAAAACACCTAAGAGTGATTTGAGTAGCCATACCGCCCGCAGGACATTTATCACCCTTGCAGCACAGATGGGAGCCTCTTTGGATTTGATTAGCCAAATCACAAGCCATAGTGAGGTGGCAGCAATGAAACCATACATTGCCAAGACAAGGGCAGGAGTAAAGCAGGTGATTGATGCTCTCGACAAATAGGTTTACCACCTTTGTAATGTGGCTACCAAACCATCGAAGATAGGGGCTACTCCTTGATTGGTAAGGTGTTATAACTGTAATCCCCCTTAAATTATAGGCTGAGGGGTAAGCATAAAAGGCTACACCTTGTTGCTTCCGATGATTTTCCCTGTTTTTTTCGATGTAAAAAAACGAACCTACCATACTTTTTGAAGTGTCCAAACTATTTATAATAAAATATATAAAGGTATGGAATACAAGAGAAAACAAAGAGAATTGTCGGACACCACAAAGCAGAAAATCTCGGCAAAATTAAGGGGCAGGTGTAAGAGTACTACCCACAAACAGAACATTTCAAAAGGGCTTACGGACTATTGGAAAAGTGTCCCCAATGCACCTAATGCCCAACAATAGAAAATGCCTCGACTCAGTGTCGGGGCATTGTTGTTAGTAGGTATCAACCGAGAATGTTGGGTGTAATCCAAATTTCTTATACACATCACGCATCACCGATTCAACCTTATCTACATCTACCCGAGCACGGGTATCAGGAATCACAACGGCATCGTGGATGTGAACACAAGGTATCCTCTTTCTGTATAGAGATTTCAGAACTTCACGGAATATCTCGCTCTCCAAGTCCATCATTACATTAGGCAGGGCAGTTTCTTGACTGTCCATATATGTTGCCTCGTTTACCTGTACTGCCTTTTTACGGGCAAGCAAACAAGACTTCAAGTCCTCGTGTTTCAGAGGCTCCTTCCACCTTAGAATAAGTCTATACACATTGGGATACTGCTCTTGGAAGTCTTTTGCAAACTCCTTCCACGCGATACGAGAAGTCTTAGAGTAAAACACCTCCGCAAACATCTTCTCCTTTATCTCCGCTCTATCGTAATCGCTGTGGGCTTGAAGTATGTCATCCCAAAACTTGCCCGTAGTTGTCTTGTAGATGTACAGCAACTCATCGTCAGTAAACTTTGCAATGATTGATTTGTCTATATTGTTTTCAATCAATACATTACAAAGTTTTTCTATATCATAATGGTTATTAGAATTATGAATAGAATAATTAAATAAAATAGAAGAAATTAAATAAGATAAATCAATAGATATTCCCTTTGAATAAAATATAAAATAATTAAACAATAAAGGATGGCTATTTCTACAATCTATTGAAAATCTTATATTTATATATTCTTTTAATTCTCTTTTCAAAGAAGTAAGAATATGGTAAATCCTATTGTTTCCATCAATAGAATAAATCTTCAAATCACTCTTAAAAGACTCTTTAAGGAAATTGTAATAAGGTATTACATCGGGATTCTGTTTAATTTGTTCATTTACAAACTTTTCAAATCCTTTTATATCCCTAATTTTGAATAGATTAAGATTTTTAATATACCTTTCAGCAAAGTTTTCACCATACAGAGCCTTGAACTCAGGAGCCGTCAGGCGGGCGTAAACAGCCTCCTTCAACAGTTCCTTTGTCTTGGCGATATACTTGTAGATGGTGAAGTTAGAGCACTCTTCTGTTATGATGGAGCCATTTACCTTGTAGTGCCTTGATGATTTACCAATAACATATATTGCATATATTGAGATATAGCCACATTCCTTTAATGCTCGCAGCAACTCATAACCATCTTCTCCCAATACCTTTTGAAGAACGGACATTTGTAGGCTTGCACCCTCTACTCCTTCTTCTTGATTGGTTGCTTGTCGATATGCAATGGTGTGAACAAGGTATATGGCTTTATTCAGGATGCGGGCATCATCCTTCAAGGGCTTTCGTGGTTTTCTCACCTGAACATACCTCAACTCATTATTGCCGAATACACTGATACTATCGGGAGAAATCTCCCTCTCACCCTCCTCACATAGTTGGCGATACTTGGCTATCACTGCATCATAATCAATGCCTTCAATGCTGTATATTTTGAATGTCGAGGTTGGCATATCTACAAATACAAACTCTTTTGGAAGTTGTAGAAGGTTGCTTTTGCAACATCCAAGCCTCCAAGCACACCCACACCGTCTTGAATACTACCGTACTTCATATTGATAATATCGGGCAGTTTGTCGCTACCGAGTTCCTCTACACCCTCTCGGATGTATAGTGCGATGATGTAATTGACAAACTCTTGCTGTTGAGGAGTCAGTGTCGCCACATACTGTGCAGTTTTCTCAACCCTAACCTTACGCTCGATTGGCTCTATGTTGTATGCTATGAACTCCAACACATCGAGCAAGTCGGAATCTTCTGCATCAACGAGTGTTCTCACTTGCAGGAGGACATCTTTGCCATAACCTGCATCCTGCATCTTCTCCAACAGAGCCTCCCTTGTTTGTGGGTTAGCCCACTTAGTTTCCAAGTCCTTTGCGCTCTCGAAGAACTCAGGCATACGCCCAAACATAGCATCCAGAAACTCCTCGGCTGCCACAGGTTTGCCATCGGCACCCCAAAACATATCCGATTGTATAAACTTGATTCTGCGTACTTTGCCATCCGAGAGCCTAATCTCCAATTTTTCGGGCTTGGGACACTCGCAAGGACGCTTGCCACACTTAGGGCATACGGGTTTGGGACAAATGCAGGGATGCTGTCCGCACTTCTTACACACCTTAACCTCAGGCGAAGGAGGAGTCTTATCTCCGCCACCTTGTGGAGTTTCGGGCTCGCAGGTGCAAGGCTCGTTTCCGCACTTGGGGCATACGGGCTCACCATCCCACTCATCATCTTGGAACTTTTCGTATGCCTTCACGAAGTCGTAGATTGTGAAGTAGTATTTACCTTCAAAGAGTCGTGTTCCCCTGCCGATAATCTGCTTAAACTCAATCATTGATTTGACAGGACGGAGCAGAATAATGTTGCGGACATTGCGTGCATCCACTCCTGTCGATAACTTTCGAGAGGTTGTAAGAATAGTGGGGATAGTTTTCTCATTGTCTTGGAACTCTTTGAGATACATATCTCCCGTAGTGCTGTCATTGGCAGCAACTCTCACTGCATAGAGGGGGTGTCCGTGATGTATTTGGTTAATCATATCCCTTATCTGTGCTGCGTGGTTTTGTGTAGCGCAGAACACAAGGGTTTTTTCTTCGGGGTTTATGTGGCTCATAAACTCCTTTACTCGTGCAAAATCACGCTGTTTGATGGTTATGTTGCCTTTGTAGAAGTCATCTTCCTTGTACACTTTACCCTCTATAACCTCACCTGACAACACTTCATCATCAGGCGTGTACACATAGTCATCAATCGTGCTTTGCATCTTGCAGTGGCGGAAGGGGGTGAGGAAACCATCTGCAATACCTTGCTTCAACGAGTATTGATATACGGGTGAGCCGAAGTATTTGTATGTATCCACATTACCCTTTCGTTGTGGGGTGGCTGTGAGTCCGATTTGCACTGCACTACTGAAATACTCCAAAATGCCTCTCCATTCGCTCTCATCGTTTGCGCCTCCTCTGTGGCACTCATCCACAATCACCAAGTCAAAGAAGTCTTGGGGATACTCACCAAACCTATACTCCTTTCCGTTGTCAGTCATAAAAGTTTGGAAGATGGTGAAGAATACCGAGCCGTTGGTGGGTACGGAACCTTTCTTCTCTATTGACTTGGGCGACACACGCACGAGGGCATCGCTTTGAAAACCGCTAAAATCATTGAAAGCCTGACTTGCGAGCACATTTCTGTCGGCAAGGAATAGGATGCGTGGACGGTTGCCTGTTTTTGCAACATTCCACTTTGTTTGGAATAGTTTCCAAGCGATTTGAAAGGCAATGAAGGTTTTGCCCGCACCTGTTGCGAGAGTCAGGAGGATGCGTTTTTTACCCTTTGCGATAGCCTCCAAAGTCCTATTTATGGCTATTTCTTGATAATAGCGTGGGGTTTTTGTGCCGTTGGAATGATATGGTTGATTGTAGAACTTGTCCCTCCACTCGTCCACATCACCGAAAGTCATTGCCCACAACTCATCGGGAGTGGGGAAACAATCCACATCGTGCTCCTCACCCGTCTGCATATCCATAAAGTAGATTTTGTCGCCATTGGTTGCGTAGGCAAAACGGAGCCTCATCATCTCTGCGTAGAGTTTTGCTTGGGGCACACCCTCTGACACATCCTTCTCATCGCTTTTAGCCTCCACCACAGCGAGTTTTGCACCCTTGTAGGCGAGTATGTAATCGGCTTTGAGAGGCTTGGGAGCAGCGGTTCGACTTATCCTGCCATTGGTAATCTTGTACTCGGTTAGGATACGGCTGTCCTCCACCTTACCCCAACCGCTTGCGTGTAGGGCAACATCAATCTTCTCCAATCGTGTTTGACTCTCGTTCATAGTCTTATGATGTTTGTTTCTTATTCGTCTTGTCCGAGTTCTTTCCTCATTAGTTTCAAAATGGCATCCTCCAACTCTGCACAACGCTGTGCTCGGCTCTTGCCACAATGTTCCTCCAATTGATTGAGTATCTGTTCGCCATTCCTATCGGTTAGTTGTGAGATAATTAAGTCGAAATCCTTGTAGAGCCCATCACTCAAATCCTGCAACTCTTCAATTAGGGCGAGCATTTCTTGGGATGCAACCAATTTTAAGGACGACAGTTCAGTATTGACTTCAAACATTGGCTCTGTAATGTCTTTTATCATTTTCATCATACCTCTTGCAACAACCTCTGTTAATTGCTCCTTACTTGCCTCTTTATTTGCAAGTGCTACCACAGAATCCACAACCATTTCACCAATAACCTCTTGGGGTGTTTTTCTTATTTTGGCAAACACCTTGTCGCATTTAACCATAAAACGGTTGTAAGCCTCAAACTTGCGCTGTCTGATAGCCTCTTCTTTGTTGCGTTTGAGATTGATGACTGTCTGCCAAATAGCTATGCCCCAACCGACAACAGCGATTATAATCATTATTATTAGTTCCGTACTCATTATAATTCTCCGTTAAATGCTTTTCGTAGTAGTGTTTGTTTCATATCATCGCACAAGGCGATTGTCTTTTTGTAGTTTTCCTCCAATAGAATACAACTATCTCGAAGGGAATCAAGGCGCTCTATTAATGATGCTACATCTTGCGGCTTTATTGGGTAATGTATGGGCATTGTGATTATGTCGTTTTTGCGAAGATTTGTTTGATTCTCGCCATTGTCAAATGCTATTAAGTACGGATTCCTATTGATGAGGTAGTACAATAACTTGACATCTATCTTTGAGTTTCGGAATGCACAAATGCGCTGATTTAACGAATACACTCCATCTTCGCATATTATTTGGCATTTTCCCAATGCTTTACCATTAGGAACATCACTCATAACCATAACAATATCATTCCTGTAAAGTGGGAATAACTGAGCGGATGTTCTTTTGTATATTTGCATATCTGATGCAATAAACTTAGAGTTTACAAGGATATACTTTCCTTCTTTGTCAATGTTATTCTCGTGAGGTTTGCCGTTATAAAAAGTGCAGACGCCTCTTAATTCGCTTATTGTCCATCCCTCTTTGGGTTGGAGTTCTTTGCGGAGGGCTGCTTGGAATAAGTCTTTTGCGTGTTGGAGATTTTGCTCTGCATTAGCCTTCATCGCATCAATCTTCTCAAACTCCCTATCCAACACCTCCACAATCCTCTCCTGCTCCGCACGAGGTGGAATAGGGATAGGTATTTGTTCAACAACACGCTTAGAGATTTCCTTAAATGTTGCGCCCGTTCCCAATGAATTGAGATATGCGGTATTGTGATAAAGAAACCAATATGCAAACTCATTATACAACTTGTCAGAACAAACAAGATTCTTAAAACCTTGATTGCAATACATTGGTACAGTTGTTATTGCTACTTTACCAATAGGCGCACGAGATGATAGCAAAACTATTCCCGATGGTAATAATTGGAGATGAGCACTCTTAACCCCGTCATCAGTAATAGTTCTGCTTGTTGAAGATATGTATTTGCTCCCGTCAAGTTCAGCAGGGGTTACCCAATAATGCTCTCCATCCCAATAAATTGGTTCACTTGTTTTGGGTGTACTACCTCCTACTATTTCACAAACCTCTCCGAGTTTCTTTATTTCCCAACCTTGTTTCATAGTCGATTATTCCACTTTACAGCGTTCACGAATTTTCTCTAAAATGTCGTTACCTCCCTCACGCAGTTTCTTCCTATCCTCAATAAAATGCAGGAAATTGGAACGAACAGCAACCTCATACTGTTTGTCTTTGATGTGTTGAGCGATATAGTATGCCTTCCCCTTCTCAATACTGCCATCCACATTATAAATGGTTTGTGAACAACCATAGTCATAGTGCATCTTCTTTTCCTCAACCATCTTGACAAGATTCCTGAGGTTGAGCGTCATACTACTGAGAATATGCCTATACCCCTCCAAGTCGAAGAAGTCTTTGGAGAACTTAATCTCAAAGTCAATAGCACTCTGTTCCAAATCTTTGCGAAGTTCCAAGAGGTAGTCGAGTTTGCGTTGCAGGAATCCATCCTCTGCCCTCTTCCACGGAATTACACCGAGTGAACTTGTTATCTCATCCAAGTACTCATCAATCTCCACATCCGCTTTCTTCACTAACTTATAGAGTCGACTATAAATCTCATACTCCTGCTGACGGATTTGTTGTTCTTGAAGTTTGTTTTGCTGTTTTTGGAGTCTTGTCTGCTCTTCCTGCAACTCGTTTTGACGCTCTTGGATTTTAGTTTGACGCTTGTTCAAACACAACTGCCAAAGGGTAAGTATGATTACAATCACAGCATTAACCGCAGTGATACCAATAGCCCACCAATCGGGACGGCTCACCGCCTCAACAAGTTCTTGCAGTATTTGGGTTTCAGTAGTCATAGTCTATTACAGCATTATTTCACACGAAATTCATAGCAAAATAATCGGATTTCCAAAATTGTAGAAAACATTTTTTGCACAAAATTTGCACATAGCCAAAAAAAGTTGTATCTTTGCAACGCTCATTCGTAAACGAAAGGAGTTTCGGGGCTCGGTATGTCAAGACACATATCGAGCCCTGCGTCTTTTACAATATCTCCTCCAACCGTTTCTTCATCTTCTTCTTAATAGCCTTTTCACCATAGTCCCGATTCAAATAGTAAGCAGTCAATAAGTAATAAGCGTTCCCATTTCGGCATTGTGGTTCAAGAACTATTACATATTTGCGAGTCTTATTGTAGATGTATGTACGGACAATGTCCTGACGATGCGCTATATCTCGCTCTACAACACTAAACACCTCTATAACACTATCTGATATTGCTCTTTCTATGTGGGGTTTAATCCAATGGAGTCGCTCGGCTCTATGAGCATCATAGACTCTGACAGAACGATTAGATTCCTCATCCATCACACTTTCTGTGATTAGATGACGAAACTCTCTATTCATATCCTCCTCCCCATCGGTTTTGATGGGATATATTTTTCTACCCTCATAAGAAAATCCATCATTGTTGGCTATATCTCTGTCAAAAATTCTACGCAGAGATTCCAACCTTTCGCTATTTGAAAGATGAGCCAACTCTAATAAGTCTGGGTAGCGTTTTAACAAATTAAATGGCATATCTACCTATTGAGTGAAATGAAAAACAGATTAAACTTTTTGGCAAATAATGGTGAAGTACACCTTAGAGAGATATTTGTATGCTCCTTAATTTGTTCTACTATCTTGTTCTTGGCAACAACTTTCCCCTCAATATCCCCTGCCTCTTTTCTTAAATTATAATTTATCGCTCCCATAAGAACATCGCATATTTGCATAAACGAACTTTCGTGTGAACGAATAAATTGGAAGTTTTCAATAGCAGCATTCCATTTCAATATATCTTGAAGTTTGTGTAGTTTCTGTTGGCTACAAGTATCTTTCACATCAAAATACACATTATACTTGTTCTCCAAATTGATGTCGTGATGTAGGAGCTGAAAGTACATTCTGAAATAAAAGTCATTAAATGTGTAATCTTCTCTTGTGTTGTCAATCTGCGATTTTTTCACAATAACAGCCCTAAAATTCATATCTGTCATAAAGAAATAATCAACAATCTCCTTATACATAGGATATGTTTTCTCGTGGACATTAGTCCATTTGAGTTCTCCTTCAAAGTTATGCTTTGCTTTAATGGCTTTAATTTGTTCCTTTGCCATTTTAATCTGATTAGATGCAATGCTAACATAACCATATATCATATATGGATGCCCATCGTTTTCAAGATGGGTACTCTCATCACAATAAAAATTAAATGTCTTATCAACCATAATATATTGTCTTAAAATAGTTTCATTATCTCATCCAATAGTCGCATACTATCCTCATTGAGTGCCTTAATCTCTTCGGCAATGTCCTGAGGGGTACGCTCATCAACAACCTCAACCTTATTGGGGTTCTTAACCGACAAGTCGTAGTTCTCATCAAGCGATGCAACATCCACACTCCAAGAGTTTGCGCTCTCTGCCTTTGTCCTCTGCAACTCCACGAACTCCTGCAAGTCCTCTTCATTGAGGGGGTTAGTCTTACCCAATGTGCGAGAGGGAGTGAGTTGATAGAACCACACCTTTCTTGTTGGCTCACCCTTCTTGAAGAAGAGCACCACAGTCTTTACACCCGCCTGAAAAACCTTTGCAGGTAAGTCGAGAACAGTATGCAGGTTGCACTCCTCCAACAGTTTCTTACGCAAAGCAACAGAAGCATTGTCGGTATTGCTCAAAAAGGTGTTCTTGATAACGATACCTGCCGAGCCTCCTGCACGAAGATACTTAATGAAGTGCTGCAAGAATAGGTATGCAGTCTCACCCGTCCTGATGGGGAAGTTTTCCTGCACTTCGGGGCGTTCCTTTGCACCGAAGGGAGGATTTGCCAATATGTAGTCAAACCTATCTTTCTCCTGCACATCGGCAAGGTTCTCAGTAAGGGTGTTGGTGCGGATGATATTAGGACTCTCAATACCGTGCAGAATCATATTCATAATCGCAATGATGTAGGCAAGTCCCTTCAACTCCTTACCATAGAATGTAGATGTTTGCAGGGTGCTCTCATCGGCAGTCCTCTTAACCTTGTCGTGCATATAGCCATAAGCCTCACACAGGAAGCCCGCAGAACCACAAGCACCATCGTAAACCGTCTTGCCAATCTCTGGATTTACAATCTCCACGATTTTGCGGATAAGTGGGCGGGGAGTATAGTATTGTCCACCATTACGCCCTGCATTACCCATCTTATTCAGTGAACTCTCGTAGAGGAAAGTGAGTTCGTGGCGTTGCTCGGAGGTTTGAAACTTCAAGGTATCAACCTGTTCCAACACATCCCTCAGATTATAGCCCGAAGCAATCTTGTTGCTAATTGCGTTGAATATGACACCTATTTTTGACTCAACACCCTTTTCTCCGCTAAACCTTTTTAGATATGGGAAAAGTTTGAGATTAACAAACTCTATTAAGTCATCACCTACCAGCGCATTGTGAGTGTCATACTCACCCGTAGAAGTACGAGGCATAGCCCAATCGTTCCAACGATAGCCCTCTGCAATTATGGGGGTATAACTCTTGTCTTTGAGCAAAGCCTCCATCTGGCGGGTTTTCTCCAAATCGTCAAGATACTTCAAGAAAAGCACCCACGACTTCTGCTCAATGTAGTCCAACTCACTACTGCACCCCTCTTCCGTAAAAAGGATATCATCTATATTCTTGAATGTCTGCTCGTATGCCATAAGTATAGGTTATTTGCTATGTGGTGATGTGATGATGGTGCCCTTGCGGATGATGCACTTCTTGCCGATGTAGGGGTGCTCCTCATCAATGCCGTAGTTCTTCAAATAGTTGTATGCAACGCCAATCTCCTCCTTGTCCCAAGAGTCGCACAGGGCTTTGAGGTTGCCGTAATAGTAGTGCTTGCCCTCCAATTCGAGGTGGACAATCGTTCTTTTCTGCTTTGTAGTTTCCATTTCCGTAGAGTTATTCACGCAAATATACGAAAAAATCCTCTCAAATGCTCAAAAAAGTGCTAATTTTCAAAAAAAGCATTATTCTC
>JAEIGA010015697.1_pt1 | contig 11527 bp, 8 predicted proteins | sample 9270691 | NCBI WGS metagenome assembly JAEIGA01 (sample SAMN17057246, study PRJNA624740) | gut metagenome | biome: biome; isolation source: fecal sample | host: Bos grunniens | place: China: Xizang | collected 2019
CTAAGCCTAAGGTCGAGAAAAGGATACCGTCATTCTTCAGCAAAGATTCCATGGAGAGCTATTTTGAGGGTTCTGCTCCTTATGCATCACAGGAACTGTATGATAGCTTTATGCAATGTTTTGACACTCCTCATGGAAAAGACCTTTATGACAGACGTCTTGCCAGGCTCATTGTCTCAGCTTTATATGGTTTGGGCCTTAGACGTGCAGAACTTATCGGACTGAATATCTCAGATGTTGATTTTGGTAGAAAAGTTGTAAAAGTCCATGGAAAAGGGGATAAATTGCGTGAAATTCCTTTGGTTGCTTCGTTATGTGAAGAAATTTTACTATATTTGAAAGCAGTTGAGACGATGTGCGGGGTGGAGAGGTCTTTGAAAGAGCCGTTGTTTGTCACGTATAAGGGAAACAGACTTTACCCTTCATTCGTCGACAGAGTTGTGAAGAGTGAATTGGGAAATGTCAAGGGGATATCGGGACGAAAGTCACCGCATGTTCTGAGACACTCCCTTGCCACGGAACTTATGAATGAGGGTTCGGACCTGAATTCCATAAAGGAAATGTTGGGGCACTCTTCAATAGCTACTACTCAGATCTATACACATAGCAGCATCGCTCGGCTTAAAGATATTTATAAACAGACCCATCCAAGGGCTAAAAACGGAGGTAAACATGGAGATTAGAGTTCAGAGCATCAAGTTCAATGCTGATCAGAAACTATTGGACTTTATCGAGAAGAAGTTCTCTCGTATCGAGAAATTCTATGATGCAGTAACAGGAGTAGATGTGGCACTTTCATTACTTCCAGACCATGAGAACAAGAATGTAAAGGTTCAAGTGGCGATTCCGGGACGTACGATCGTGGTTGAGAAGAATGCTAAGACCTTCGAAGATGCAGTGGTTGACTGCGCTGACATCCTGAAAGAAAAACTTGTAAAGGAAAAAGAAAAAAGAGTAGAATAAAATGCCATTCCGGAGCCTCAGTTTTGAGGCTCCTTTTTTATTGATTCCTCTTTTATTGGTTCCGGTTCGAGCTTGTCGAGAATTCTTTGTATATTTGCAAGATTATGGCTAAAGGTTTTGTTGAAATAGACTCCCTCTGCAGGGATATAGTCAAAGATGCCCGTAGCGGTGTCTTCAAGCCGGTTTATCTTCTTATGGGTGATGAACCGTATTATGTCGATATGGTTTGTGATGCCATTCTTGATAATTGTCTTGATGAAAGTGAGAGAGACTTCAACCAGACTGTGTGTTATGGTGCTGATGTAAATGCAGATCAGATAATAACAGCGGCACGAAGATATCCTATGTTTGCAGAAAGGCAGCTGGTTGTCGTGAAGGAGGCTCAGATGATGAAGTCTCTTGAAGAACTTGCCCTTTATTGTCAGAATCCTTTGGATTCTACCGTTCTGGTTATTGCTATGCATGGGGCTTCGGCTGATAAGCGTAAGTCACTCTATAAGACTGTCTCAAAGATTGGAGTCGTGGTGGATTCTCCGGTTTTGAGAGATTATGAGATGCCTAAATGGATATCCATGTTCTATCAGAGCAAGGGTCTCAAGATCGCCCCTGATGCAGCGGCACTTCTTGCTGAGCATGCAGGAACCGATCTTAATAAAATTTCCATCGAGACAGAGAAGATGCTGAAGAACCTCCCGGAAGGGACGGTGGAAGTCAGCGCTTCGGATATTGAAAGGAATGTTGGCATAAGCCGTCAGTTCAGTATCTTCGAACTGACACGCGAACTTTCAATGAAGAATTCTCCAAAGGCCTTGAGGATTGCTGCCTACATAGGTTCTTCAGCCAAGTTTGCCATTCCAATGGCAGTGAGTGCACTTTATACTCATTTTTACAGGATACTCAAGTATGGCGCTCTGCTGATGAAGACTTCGCGTCCAGCAAACGACCAGAAGGCAAAGATACTTGGAGTCAATCCATATTTCTTCTCTGAATATGACACTGCTGTGCGTAACTATCCGATAAAGAAATGTATGGCAGTCATAGCATTGCTAAAGGAATATGATTTTAAAGGCAAAGGTGGTGACGTAGGTGAGGCTTCTCCTGCTGAACTTATGGTGGAACTCACTGCCAGAATATTGAATATATAAATTGATACATAATGGAACTGATTCAATGTAATGATGTGTGCAAGAGCTTTGGTGAAAAGATAGCACTTGACCATGTGTCTCTGAGCATACCTAAAGGGAAGATATTCGGTCTTCTCGGACCTAATGGAGCGGGTAAGACAACTCTTATCCGAATCATCAACAGGATTACTATTCCTAATAAGGGAACTGTGCTCTTTGACGGAAGACCTATCACTCAGGATGATGTAGAGAAGATAGGTTATCTGCCGGAGGAGAGAGGATTGTATAGAAAGATGAAGGTCGGAGAACAGGCAATGTATTTTGCCCAGCTTAAAGGCATGTCATCACGTGAAGCGGCAGCTGAACTCAAGAAATGGTTTGTAAAATTTGGAATAGAAAGCTGGTGGAACAAGAAGGTTGAGGAGCTTTCAAAAGGTATGGCACAGAAGGTACAGTTCATTACTACTGTCGTCCACAAGCCGTCTCTGCTTATCCTTGATGAGCCGTTCTCTGGCTTTGACCCTGTGAATGCCCAGATCATCCGTGAAGAGATTCTTCGTCTCAAGGAAGAAGGCTCCACTATAATTCTCTCTACCCATAATATGGAGTCTGTAGAGGAATTATGCGACAACATTGCCTTGATCAACAAGTCGCATGTAGTCATTACAGGTGGAGTCGATGAGATCCGTCATAAATATGGAAACAACAATGTCGAGGTGATATATACCGGTAAGGCTGCACTCGATTCAGTTTCCGGAATATACAGACTTCTCTCAGACAAGGATGATTCCGGCCGCCACACTGCAGTCCTTGCTCTCGAAGAGGGAACAAATACAAATGACGTCCTTAAGGCGATACTCAGCCAGGATGTGACAGTCAATTCATTCAAGGAACTTGTGCCGAGAATGAACGATATATTCATCAAACTTGTAACTGAGGAGGAATAAGCCATGAAGATAAGAAATGTCAATACCATCATAGCGCGTGAATATCTTACACGTGTAAAGAAGAAGTCATTCCTGCTCACGACTTTCCTTGTTCCGATATTCTTTGCTGCCATCTGCATCCTGCCTTCTGTAATAATGTTCATGGCCAAGGATACAGGTAAACATGTTGCAGTAGTTGATAAGTCGGGCATTGTGATGCCGTATCTTATTGATACTGATTCTGTTGATTATTCTGATTATTCTGCTGAATCGGTTGACAGCGTGAAGACCCGCTTTGCAGAGCTTGAACTTGATGTCCTTCTTGCTGTCTCTGAAATCGACCATGAGGCCAGGACAGTATATGTTACATCATATTCCGAGAAACCTCTCAGCATGGACCTCAAGGAGAGCATAAGGGCAAAGGTGAATGATGCTGTAGAGGATTATCGTCTCACATTGTATGAGATCGACGGGCTTAAGCAGATCATGGAGGATGTTGAGGCTGATGTTGCCATGTCAACATATACACTTGGCGAAGACGGTGCGGAGAAGATCACATCATCTGAGGTCTATATGGTCATATCGCTTGTTCTTTCCATGATCATCTATATGTTCATCGCAATGTTCTCAGGAATGGTCATGCAGAGTGTGATCGAGGAGAAGGCCAGCAGGGTAGTGGAAGTTCTGGTTTCGTCTGTCAAGGCTACAGAACTGATGTTCGGTAAGATAATAGGAGTAGCTTGTGTTGCACTTACCCAGTTTTTCCTTTGGATTGTCCTTACTGTAGTTCTTGTCGGAGGATTCTCTGCAATTGTCGGCTTCGATTCAATCATGGGTGATCCTGCCCAGACAGAACAGATGATGCAGATGGCCAATATGGGAGGTGTCTCTATGGAAGATATGACTGCAATGATGCAGGACCAGTCGGAATTAGGTGCGATAATTTCTACCTTGAAGGATGTTGATTGGGGAATGATGATCTTTGCTTTCGTAATCTACTTTGCACTCGGCTATCTTCTGTATGCATCTTTCTTTGCTGCCATCGGTTCAGCTGTCGAGAATGAGGCTGATACGAATCAGCTTCAGATGCCTGTTACTATTCCTCTGATTCTTGCCATGTTCATCGGAATTTATGCTTTCAATGCTCCTGACAGCGGTGTAGTGTTCTGGGGATCGATGATTCCGTTCACATCGCCAATCGTGATGCTGGCGCGTATCCCTTATGGAGTTGCAATGTGGGAGCTGCTTCTTTCAATAGGTATTCTTGTGGCGACCTTCATTGCATGTGGATGGGCATCTGCCAAGATATATAAGATCGGAATCCTTATGTTCGGCAAGAAGACCACTTTCAAAGACCTTTGGAAATGGCTTCGTCAGAATTAATGCAAATATGAAGCAGAATGGCAGTGTTGTTTCTGTGACCCCCGTCCTCCCTACGGTCGGACACCCCCTAGCCGGGGGTGGCATGTCACCAAAACAACATTGCCATTCTGTCGTCAACTTGATATAATGTTATGAAGAGATTGTTAATGTTTGCTGTCGCAGTAATATGGGCTGTAAATGCGGCTGGACAGCAGTATGAATGGGAGACTGTCAAGATGGACGGAAGCCGTACCGGATGTTCCGTGCCCTCTAAAGACAATGTTGCTGAAGCATTGGGAACGTTTAAAGGTAAGACTTATATTGCTCCGAACGGAAAGAAATTTCCTGCAGGTTCAGCAGCTGCCAAAGTTGCCCGTATCGTTATGGATGCCCAGCCTGCAATGGCCAGAGTGAAGGATGTGATCGCATATTCTCCTGAAGCCATGACAAAGCAGTATCCGGAAGGACCGCTTTCAAACTGGTTCATCGATCTGGTCATGGCCAAGGTAGAAAGCATTTCCGGCAAGAAGGTTCACATGGGTGTGGGAAACTATGGCGGAATCAGGGTTGACATGCCGGAGGGTGATGTCATTCTTGATGACATGCTGTCTATGTTTCCGTTCAAGAATCAGCTTGTCTATGTCGAGCATAAGGGCAGCACCATCCGTAAGATGCTTGAAGAAATGGCTGCAGGCCGTTTCCAGGTCCTTGGAGGTGTGAGGGTTGTGGCGCAGGATGGAAAGATCGTGTCTGCTGAGATTGCAGGTGAACCTCTTGATGACGATAAGCTATATGGTGTGGCAACCATCTCCTTCCTTCTCAAGGGAGGCGACGGCCTGTATCTTGGCAGGGATGCAGTCTCTCTTGAACATTATGATGTAGATATCATAGATGCAGTCCTTGAACATGTATATGCTGAAACAGCTGCCGGCAGACCGATTGTGTCCAAGGCAGATGGCAGGGTAGTCATAAGAAAATAGTTGAGTCATGAAACGTATAATCATATCTACAATGCTGTTGCTTCTGGTCACAGGTCTATTTGGCCAGAACCTTACGATACTGCATCTCAATGATACCCACAGCCATATAGATCCTCAGCGCAGCGGTAAGGATGCCGGTATGGGTGGAGTCGTGGAGCAGGCGGCCTTCATCGATAGCGTCAGGGTTGCTGACGGAGCATCCAACGTCATCCTGCTTCATGCAGGCGACTTCAGTCAAGGTACATCCTATTTTACTGAGCTTAAGGGAGATATCGAGATAGATGTCCTTGATGCAATGGGCTTCGATGCCGTATGTCTCGGTAATCATGAGTTTGATAACGGAATGGAGGAACTTTCCAGAAGACTTTCAGATCTTGAGGTTCCTGTTGTGTGCGCCAATTACGACTTTACAGGTACTCCTCTTGAGGGAAAGGTAAAGCCATACGTGATTCTTGAGAAAGCGGGGGTCAAGATAGGTGTAATCGGTCTGCTCACAGATGTACATGATGTCGTTGATACTCATATCGCTGAACTGCTGAAGTATCAGAATCCTGTTGAAGTGACTCAGAGATATGCAACTATGCTCAAGGATGAGAAAGGATGCAAGCTTGTCATCTGTCTCACTCATCTCGGTTTTGAAAATGAGCCATATACCGATGTAGAGCTTGCTGCTGCGGTTACAGATGTGGATGTCATTGTGGGTGGCCATTCACATACCAGACTTGATGAGTTAAAAAAGGTATATAATCCATACGGAGAACCTGTGATTGTAGTCCAGGATGAAAAATGGGGTAAAGAGATCGGAAAGCTTTCTATTACCCTCAAGCCAGGTGTTCTTTATGAAAAGTACCGTCAGGTTGTACGTGATGGTGGTTTCTGTCTTGATGGCAGTTGGTTTCCATACCCTTCATATGATGATAGGGACGGATGGGCTAAACTTATTGGAAAACACGCAAGGCGTATAATTTCTCAAGGAGAGAAATATCTTGATTATTCCTGGCAACCGATTCCGGCGACGTCATACCTTGCATACGAAAGGACCGGAAACAGAACGGTCATGCAAGATCCTCTCGCAAACAACAGGGTTGCATTGAATGCACTCATGCTTGCTGAGCTTGCAGAAGGACAGGGTCGTTTCTTGGATCAGCTTGTGAATGGCGTATGGCACATGTCACATCTTCCTTCATGGGTGCTTTCAGCACATCTGCCTCGTCAGAAATCAAAGAGATCGCTTCCGAATCCTGATGATCAGATTGTTGATCTTGTATCTGCTCCGACAGGAGCTCAGATGGCAGTTGTATGGCATTTCTTCAATAAGGACTTTGATGAGATCGATCCTGTGATTGCTGATGTCATGGAAAAGTCGATGAAGGAGAAAATTCTGGATCCTTGTCTTGATACAGATAAGTTCAAGCCAAACTGGTGGCTTGGTTTCGTGCTGAAGAAAGGTGGCGTCATAAACAACTGGACTCCTTGGTGCAATGCTGATGCGCTTCTGTGCTTCTTGCTCATGGAGAAGGATCCTGTAAGGCTTGAACATGCGATCAGGCAGTCGGCCCGTTCTGTGGACCTTTTTCTTGAATATGTAAGTCAAGATGGAGCATGTGAGGAGGGACCGTCATATTGGGGACATGCAGCAGGAAAGTTGTATGACTATCTCCAGATAATGTATGATGCATCCGGTGGAAAGTTCGATATGTTCTCAGATAAAAGGATAAAGGATATGGGAGAGTATATTTCCCGTTCTTATGTCCAGGATGGCTGGGTGGTCAACTTTGCCGATGCAAGTGCCAGACAGGGCTATTCTCCTTCTGTTATCTATAATTATGGCAAAGCTGTAGGAAGTCAGGAGATGATGGATTTCGCAGTTCACGGACTTGCAAAGGATGACCGTTTCAAGAATCCGACTCCAGTGTTTGGTAATGATGTCTATCGTTCGCTTGAATCTCTTCGCACTTTAAAGAATATCGAGGATGCATCAAATGAGATGAACAGACGTATCCAGGAAGGGGAGACTGTAGCTTCCTGTCAGAAGTCTCTGAGGAAAAATGTACCTGGTTTTGTGTGGTATCCGCAGACTGAATTCTGTTATATGCGAGGAGGTGATTGGTTTGTCGGCATGAAGGGTGGACATAATAATGAAAGTCACAACCATAATGACATAGGAACCTTTGTCCTCTACATTGACGGTACTCCTGTATTTGTCGATGCAGGCGTCGGTACTTATACCAAGAAGACATTCGGACCGGACAGGTTCTCTATATGGTCAATGCAGAGCGACTGGCATAATCTTCCGATGATCAATGGTTCTTCCCAGGTGTTTGGAGCACAACATCGTTCATCAGATGTCGTGGCATACGAAAAGAAGTCCGGCGGACTGTTCAGACTTGACATTGCAGGTGGTTACATGGATGCTGCAGAATGTAAGTCCTGGGTGCGTCAATATGAACTCAAAGGTTCTGTATTGACGATTACAGATACATACGAGTTGAATAAAAGAGTATCTGCAGACGTTGAAAACTTCCTTGTTCAAGGCGAGGTTGTCATTGGTGATGATGCAGTTCTTGTCAAGAATGGAGATCTGACCGTAAGGATGGAATATCCAAAAGGAATGACGCCTTCTGTAGATGTTATGGAGCTTGATGATCCAAGGTTGTCGAACGTGTGGGGAAACAACCTTAAAAGGATTTCATTCACTTCTCCTGCTGATGCACCGGTAAAAGGTAAGTATATATTCAAGATTACTGAACTGAATTGATATGGGAATAGCTGAAATCTTGATCATTGCTGTCGGGGTGTCCATGGATGCATTCGCGGTTTCAATCTGTAAGGGACTTTCAGTTCAGAAGATGAGGCCAAGATATCCTTTGACTGTTGCGATATGGTTTGGTGGATTTCAGGCATTGATGCCTGTTCTCGGCTATTTTCTTGGAGTCAGTTTTGCAGACTTTGTGGAGAATGTCGATCATTGGATTGCCTTCATTCTCCTTGGAATCATTGGAGGCAATATGATAAAGGAGTCATTTTCAGATAAATGCGATGCATCGTCTCCGGATTTTTCATTCAAGACAATGTCTGCAATGGCTGTAGCAACGAGCATCGATGCTCTTGCAATCGGTGTCTCGTTTGCCTTTCTCCGTATAAACATTTGGGAAGCGGTGGTGATGATAGGACTTACTACAGCTGCCTTTTCAGCAGCAGGTCTGATGATAGGAAATGTTTTTGGCAGCCGCTACAAGTCCAAGGCTGAATTTACAGGAGGTTTCATACTCGTTGCAATGGGACTGAAGATACTCCTTGAACATCTGTGCAGTTAGTTTTTATCGGATTACCTCTGTAACCAGGAGCACCGGACCTTCAGAGTCTGAACGCAGACCGAAAATATGGAAACGGTCTCCTGATTTTATGCCCAATTTTTTGCGCAGTGTGTCTGTGTCCATCGGGATGTTACGAGCTGTTACCTCAGCATAAGGATATTCTGTACCGACTGACCTTATGCTCCTTTTGTCAAGATGTGATATGGAACAGATCCGGAACACCTTGCCGAATTTTCTGAGATGTTCGACTTGGGATACATCATCTGATATGTAATAGTGGGTCGATGTGCCCACTTTTTCGATTCCCATCCTGCTGCCTATAAGGTTGAATGATCCTCCTTTCATCAGTGCCTTGCCAGGCTCGAACAGAAAACCCTCCTGCTTTCCGGCAATTTTGCATAATGTAGCACGTGATTCCTTTTCTTGCGACGGCTTGAATTGGAAGGCCTCTCCTTCACCTTCTGCATTTATCTCAGCAGTCATTATGGTGTATTCGTCATTCCATTCTCTGTCCATCCATATCAGCAGCTCCTTGCATTCTCCATTGGTCGCCACTATATGCACTTCACGGCATGTACTTCCAAGACGATTGCATACCATGGTTATATCTGCCATTGGAGACAGTTTGATCAATATGTTTCTGCATAGTCCGAAAAGCTCGTCTTTTAGTTTCAGTACATCAGGCGTACATTCCTCTATAAGAAAAACCTTTTTACCGCCTTCTCCTCGTCGGGCCGGATCCATATATATGATGTCAGGACTGAATCCATGAATAAGTTCAGTACATGAAGATGGAACTACTGTATGATTGCTTACCTTGATATTTGCAGAACCAAGTGACTTGAAGTTATGTTCAGCGGCGTCACATAATTCCTTCAGAGCTTCATTGTACAAGACATGCTCGGCTTTTTGTGAGAAAAACCAGGAATCTACTCCTAAGCCGCCAGTGAGGTCGGCAATTTTCCATCGTATTTCACCGCACTCAGTTGCAATACGCTCTGCCAATGAGGATTTATACCTTCCCGTTGCGCTGCTGCTGCATTGTTCGGCAGAAAGCTTAAGTGGAAAGATGAGTTCAGGATTGTCGTACCACTCTTTGACCTTTCCCTTTAGTTTATGACGGCTTTCGATGCAGTTTACAGCTAAATCCATGTTAATGTCTGGCCATTTGTCTCTGTTTAAGACAAGTCTGGCTATATCATCCTCAAGGTGCTGTATGATAAATTCTGCTAATTTTTCCATAGATACTTAAAATTCCATTGCAAAAATAGACTTTTATCCGATAATTCTAATTATATTTGCTCAGATATATTCAGATTGTTTTGTTGTAAGGAATGATGCTGGTAATATCATTGGAATAAAGCAATTATACATAACATTTAACTATATGGAAAAAGATTTCAGACAGGTAGTCCAGAGTTGGTTGGACGGTAATTTTGATGAAGAGACAAAGGCACAGATCCGTGAACTTCAGGAAACTGATGTCGTTGCACTTGAAGACGCTTTTTACAAGAACCTTGAGTTCGGTACAGGTGGACTTCGCGGTATCATGGGTGTCGGTACAAACCGTATGAACAAATATACAGTCGGTATGGCAACCCAGGGACTCGCAAACTACATGAAGGCGAATTGCGAAGGACCTCTCAGCGTATGCATTTCTTTCGATAGCCGCAACAATAGTCCAGAGTTTGCTCAGATCGCCGCAAATGTACTTTCTGCTAATGGAATCCATGTCTATATCTTTGACAAGCTTCATCCGATTGCACTGATGAGCTACTCAGTAAGAACAAAGAAGGCTACTGCAGGTATCATGATCACAGCATCGCACAACCCTAAGGAATATAACGGTTACAAGGTATTCTGGTCGGACGGTGCTCAGGTGACTTCACCAGTTGATAAGGATATCGTAGCTGAAGTTGCTAAAATTACAGACCCTTCTATGGTTAGGTTCGAGCCTGGTGAAGGTGCTGCACCTATCGAAGTCATGAGTCACGAGATGGATGAGGCTTACCTCAATTCAGTAATGACTCTCATGCTCTCTCCAGAGGCAGTTGCAGCTCATAAGGACCTTAAGATCGTCTATACTCCTATCCACGGATCAGGCGTAGAGATTGTTCCTGAGTTCCTTGCAAAGCTTGGTTTCGAGAATGTATATCATGTTCCGGAGCAGGATATCGTTGATGGAAACTTCCCTACAGTGATGTCACCTAACCCAGAGGAACCTTCTGCTCTTGCAATGGCTGTTGCAGTCGCTGACAAGGAGGGTGCTGACCTGGTTATGGCAACTGACCCTGATGCTGACCGTATCGGTATCGCAGTTCGTGACAACGATGGTAAGATGGTTCTCCTTAATGGTAATCAGACAGGATCTATCCTCACATATTATATCCTCCGTCGCTGGTCTGAGCTTGGTAAACTTGATGGAAACCAGTTTATCGTGAAGACAATCGTCACTACTGAGCTTATGCGTGCAATTGCCGAGAAGTACGGAGTGAAGGTTTATAACGTTCTCACTGGTTTCAAGTGGATTGCCGACATCATAAAGAAGAATGAAGGAAAGGCTACATTCGTATGCGGTGGTGAGGAAAGCTACGGTTTCAATGTAGGTGATTTTGTTCGCGACAAGGACGCTCCTATCACTTGCGCGTTCGTTGCAGAATGTGCTGCATGGGCCGCAGAGCAGGGTAAGACCCTCTATCAGCTTCTCCAGGATATCTATGCAGAGTTCGGATATTACAAGGAGTCACTTATTTCTGTTACCAAGAAGGGTAAGGCTGGTCTCGAGGAAATCGCTCAGATGATGGTTGATTACAGAAATTGCCCTCCTGCAGAATTGGCTGGCTCGCCTGTCATCA
>JAEIGA010015698.1_pt1 | contig 11527 bp, 7 predicted proteins | sample 9270691 | NCBI WGS metagenome assembly JAEIGA01 (sample SAMN17057246, study PRJNA624740) | gut metagenome | biome: biome; isolation source: fecal sample | host: Bos grunniens | place: China: Xizang | collected 2019
ATAGAGAAACCTGCATTGTTGCTGCCTGACCATGCCACACCACCTTTGCTTGGGCTGTCTACAAGTGCCAAGAAACCATATTTTGGACCTTGGAAATACTCGATTCTATTATTCAATTCACCTGTATCCCTATGTTTTAAAAGTAGAGGTCTGCCATCCTTGGTAACCTTACCTGTAAAAATAGCAGAGGTACAAGAGATAGCCTCATTGAATGGTACCAATAGAAGAAGTGATACCAGAAGTGTCAAAATCTTTTTCATATTGTTTAAAATAAAGTGTTGTTATCTGTGTTGTATTTATTCAATCCCAAATGTCTGTATGCAAGTTCTGTAACCTCCCTTCCACGTGGGGTCCTCTGGATGAAACCCTCTTTTATAAGGAATGGTTCATATACCTCCTCCACTGTACCCGGATCCTCTCCGATAGCTGTAGCTATAGTGGTAATTCCTACAGGGCCACCCTTGAACTTCTCTATAATCGCACTCAAAATCTTATTGTCTATAAGCTCCAGTCCCCTCTTGTCTATATTAAGAGCTTCCAGGGCATATTTGGTAATTGGCAAGTCAATGACACCATTTCCTTTTACCTGTGCAAAATCCCTAACCCTTCTGAGCAGGGAGTTTGCTATACGTGGTGTACCACGACTTCTGCAAGCTATCTCTTTGGCAGCATCGGTATCTATATCGATATCCAAAATAGATGCGCTCCTCTTCACTATATTTATTAAGGTAGATGCATCATAATATTCCAGATGGGACTGGATACCAAATCTCGCCCTTAACGGTGATGTCAAAAGACCGCTTCTGGTGGTGGCACCTACCAGTGTGAAGGGATTTAATGATATCTGCACAGATCGTGCCCCAGGACCTTTATCTATCATTATATCTATGGTATAATCCTCCATAGCGGAATAAAGGTACTCCTCCACCACCGGAGAGAGTCTGTGTATCTCATCTATGAAAAGGACATCACCAGGCTCCAGACCTGTCAAAAGACCAGCCAAATCGCCAGGTTTATCAAGTACCGGTCCAGAAGTAATCTTCATATTGACCCCAAGCTCATTTGCCACAATATGGGCCAAAGTGGTCTTTCCCAATCCCGGAGGGCCGTGAAGAAGGACATGATCCAGTGCTTCACCTCTTAGCTTGGCAGCCTCCACAAAGACTTTCAGGTTTTCGAGTATCTTCTCCTGTCCGGAAAACTCCCCGAATCCCTGAGGGCGTATTTTACCCTCAAAATCCCCATCCTTGGAACTGCCCGCAGAGTGAATGTCAAATCTATCTTTAATCTCTTCCGACATTTTTAAACAAATTATATTACAAATATATTATTTATATAAATATTTATTGTTGTTATTATTAGTTGTTAGTTTCGTTAATAAAATTTTTATCAACACGGATTAACAAATTTTAAACAATAACGATAAAAGTTTAAACTATGTTTTTATATTGAGTTTCAAGTTTTTATATAGATTGATAATAGTCGTATGTTTATAACTTTAAACAGTTATTGACATATCTTGTATGTTAAAAACTCCTATAAAAACTATGTTAAAAATAATAATTAAATCTCTATTGTTTTTGAAAAACTTGACCATATAACCAAAGAAACCAATACTTAAAATTTAGTTTGTAAAAATTATCAACACTGTTATTAAAGAGTTATTAACATTAATAAAAGTCATATCTTTGTATTCTGTTGATTTCATATGGACAAAAGCAATATTCTCAATAGGAATTATGTAAAAGAACTTTCCGATTATATTCTCGACCCGGCGGTCAGGAATGTAATGGTAAATGGTCTGTACTCTTCGGCCAAATCCTTCGCCATCTCTGCATCTGTATCCAAAGGTATACATATGGTGATTCTGAATAGAAAGGAGGAGGCAGCCGGGTGTATCAATGACCTTTACAATCTTATTGGCGAAGATAATGTTTTCTTTTTTCCCCCCTCAAAAGATTTTTCCACAAAGGTGCAGCGTACATCGGCTGTAGGTGCTGTAATTGATTATAAAAACAAGAAGTCGGAGTTTCCGTTTGTGGTTCTGGTAGGGTATAAGGACTCTTTTGAAGAAGGGGTGCTTGAAGAGGGGTTGTTGAAAAAAAGTATTGTCTCTATAAAGGTGGGGGACAATATATCACATGAGTTTCTTAAAGAGGTACTTTTTGATTCTGCTTTTACAAAGGTGGATTTTGTCTCACAGCCAGGTGAATTTGCCATCAGGGGCAGTATTATAGATGTATTCTCTTATGGAGACAACCAACCTTACAGAATAGATTTCTTCGGTGATGAGATCGAGAGTATAAAACTTTTCAATGCCAATACACAGAGATCTGAGAAGGAGATAAAGAGTCTGGACATTTACCCCAATATCACATCTTCACAAGAGAGCAGTTATACAGTGTCTGTGTTTGATTTCCTGCCTGAGGATAGTGTGATATGGGTAGCGGGTGTGGATAAGGTGGACAGATACTTTAGCGACCACAAGCATATCTATCTCTCCACTTTAGGCAATGAGAATATCCCTTATGACAAACTGATCACATTCAGAACAGAACCCCAACCCACATTCAACAAACATTTTGAGGTTCTGGCTGATGATATAAGGGCCAAACGTGAAGAGGGTTTCTCTGTTTATATATTGAGTGAAAGCATATCACAGATTGAGAGGTTGAAGAGTATCTTCTCTACCCATAATCTGGTGTTGAATTATAAGAATTATACCATCCATGAAGGGTTTGTGGATTTTGATTCAAAGATTTGTCTCTATACCGACCATCAGATTTTCGACAGGTATCGCCGTCTGAAGCTTAAAAGATCTGTTGAGAGGAGTGAGAGACTCACCATCAATGACCTGAATGCTTTCCATGATGGGGACTATATAGTGCATATAGACCATGGAGTGGGTAGATTTGGTGGTTTGGTGAAAAACAGTGTGAATGGTAAGGTTCAGGAGTCTGTGAAGCTCATCTTCAAGGACAATGATGTCCTATTTGTCTCTATCCACAGTCTCCACAGGATATCGAAATACAAATCTGCTGATTCCACCCCACCCAAAATATACAAACTGGGAACAGGTGCATGGCAGAAATTGAAAAATCAGACCAAATCGAAGGTTAAGGATATCGCTGCCGATCTTATCCGTCTGTATGCCCAGAGGAAAATGTCGGAAGGTTTCGCTTTTTCGGAGGATTCATATCTGCAGAAGGAGCTTGAGTCTTCATTCATTTATGAGGAGACTCCTGACCAATTGAAAGCACTTAAAGCGATCAAGGAGGATATGGAGAAGAAATATCCTATGGATCGTCTGGTTTGCGGCGATGTGGGGTTCGGTAAAACTGAGGTGGCAGTCAGGGCGGCATTCAAGGCTGTGGCCGACAGCAAGCAGGTGGCAGTTCTTGTCCCTACCACCATTTTGGCATTGCAGCACTACAACACATTTCTTGAGAGATTGAAAAACCTCCCTTGCAATCTTGAGCACATAAGCAGGCTACGGAGTGCAAAAGAGGTGAAAGATATTGCCGAGAGGCTGAAAAGCGGAAAAATAGATATCCTTATCGGTACCCACAGGCTATTGAACAAGGAGTTCATCTTCAAGGACCTCGGGCTCCTTATCATAGACGAGGAGCAGAAGTTCGGTGTCGCTGCCAAAGAGAGATTGCGCCAGCTCAAGCTTTCAGTGGATACATTGACCCTCTCTGCAACCCCTATTCCGAGGACACTCCAGTTCTCATTGCTCGGGGCAAGGGACCTCTCCATTATAAATACCCCTCCGCCAAACAGGATTCCGGTGCAGACGGAGATTATCGATTTCGAAGAGGATGTTATCAGGGATATTTTGACCGCCGAGCTCGAAAGGGGAGGGCAGATATTCTTTGTACACAACAAGATAGAGGATATTACCGCTGTGGAGGATATTATAAGGAGGATATGCCCCGGTATCAAGACTTGTGTGGCACACGGCAGGATGGAGGCACAGGAGATAGAGAAGAAGATCCTCAATTTTATGGATGGGGACTACGACGTATTGATATCTACCACAATAGTGGAGAATGGTATTGATATCCCCAATGCCAATACCATAATAATAAATCATGCTCAGAACTTCGGTTTGAGCGATCTTCATCAGCTTAGGGGCAGGGTGGGTCGCTCCAATAGGAAGGCTTTCTGCTATCTGATCGTTCCACCTCTGGTTTCCGTTTCTGATGATGCAAGAAGGAGATTGAAGGCTATCGAGGCGTTCTCAGATCTCGGCAGCGGATTCAATATTGCCATGCAGGACCTTGATATCAGAGGTATGGGTAATATGCTTGGCGCAGAGCAGAGTGGATTTATGGCAGATATGGGATTTGAAACATACCAGAGGATATTGGCAGAGGCATTTGATGAGATTAAGCAGGAGCATACTGAGGTGACAGTGGTAGAGGGAGAGGAGCAGGAGGTGGCCGAAGACCAATGTTATGTGAGCGACTGCATAGTGGAGACAGACTTGCAGCTCCTTATTCCGGATACCTATATAAATATCCAGGCCGAGAAGATAAGGTTATACAGGGAGCTGGACAATATATCTGATGAGGAGGAACTCACCAAGTTTGTAGCAGCTCTAGAGGACAGGTTCGGACCTATACCAGATGAGGTGAGGGAGTTGTGCTATGTGGTACGGTTGAGGTGGCTGGCTAAAGAGAAGGGATTTGAGAAAATTGTCCTTAAAAATGAGAAGATGCTGGCTTATTTTGTGGCAAATCAGATGTCCCCTTATTACCAGACCAGAAGGTTTTCTGACATCATCCAGTATATCCAGCAGAAACCCGGAAACAGATATATGCTCAAGGAGCAGAACAATAAGCTTTATTTGACTATAAACATGGTGAGAACCATCGAAGGGGCTCACAAAATAATGACAAGCCTATAATAATATGGTAAATCTACTTATAGATGCGGGGAATACCTCGATTAAGACAGCCATCTCGCAAGGGGGTTCCATTATGGAGGAGAGAAGATGCGACAGGGGTGAGATGGAGGGTGTTGTTGAGGGTTATATGCAGAAATTTTCCCAGATAGATGTGATAGCTGTCTCTGATGTGAGGGGGCTGGATCAGGGTCTCTACGACTACCTTGAAGGGAGATGCAGGAAACTTGTAAAAGTGAAGGGTGATATGGAATTGCCCATTAAAAACAGATATGGTACCCCTGGGACACTGGGGGCTGACCGCATTTGTGCCGCTGTGGGTGCACATACCCTTTTCCCTGAGAAAAACTGTGTTATTGTAGATTTTGGAACAGCCATCACTTTTGATTTTCTCACCGGAGAGGGGGAATTTTTGGGTGGCAATATATCTTTGGGGCTGAACACCAGATTCAGGGCCCTAAACCACTTTACGGGCAAACTCCCTCTGCTTGGTAAAGTCGAAAACATATCTCCTGTGGGGGCATCCACTAAAGGGGCAATAGAGTCCGGAGTAATTTTAGGCACAATCTTTGAAATACAAGGTTACATAGATGCTTATCCTGGATATAATTTCATATTTACAGGAGGAGATGCAATTTTTTTTGCCGAAAAACTTAAAAGTCCCATATTTGCAGTTTGTAATTTAGTGCTTATAGGGCTTTCCCAAATAGCTAATACTTATGCAGTTTAAGAAAACCATACATTTGTTTTTAATTATTGCTCTGTTTTTCAGCACATTGAATCTTAGTGCCCAGACAACAGATGCCCTTGGATCGTATTCTCCATACTCTATGATGGGTATTGGTGATGTAGTGAAGCAGGGTAGTGCATATAACTACGGTATGGCAGGCATAGGTATAGGTGTGAGAGATAACAGATATATAAACTATACAAATCCGGCAGCCATAACAGCGAGGGATACTTTGTCTTTTATGTTGGATTTCGGTATCACACAGAAGAACTTCTACATATCGGACTATCAGACCAAATCTGCATACAATGTGTTCAATATGAACAATTTTGCATTTACAGCCCCCATCTACAGAAAGTCTGCATTCATAATAGGTGTATCCCCTTTCAGTAATACAGGCTACAAGTTTGAAAGTGCAGAGGAGGATGATAAAGTGGTATCGGAGTTGGGTGATGTAAGATACCGCAAGTATGGTACAGGTAGTATCAACCAGTTGTTTATTGGTGCTTCGACAGTTCTTTTCAAATATTTTTCAATAGGAGCTGAGGCGATCTATTATTTCGGTTCTATCGACAGACACAGTGATGTTTTGTTCAACTCCATGCCTTCATACAACTCAATCTACACCGGTTGGGAGTATAATGTGGGTAGTTTCTCAGGAAAGTTCGGTCTGCAGTATCACCAGCCGTTCAAGAACAATTCATCGTTGACAATTGGAGCCACTTACAGACTTGGCAATGAGCTTAAAGGTGATTATATAAAATATGCATACACCAAATCTGAGAGTGCTTCAGACACAGTATCATATACATCTGTAGATAAGGCCCAGTTGAAAATAGCTCCGGAATTGGCAGCAGGTATCTCTTACAGACATAAGGATAAGTGGATGATAGGGTTTGATTATGTAAGACAGGACTGGAGAAAGAGCGACTTCACCGCAGCAAGCTCGAGATTTGACCCTCAGGTGGGTGAGTCATTCAGACTTGGATTCGAGATAGTACCAAACAGATATGATATACGTTATTATGCCAAGAGGATGGCGTACAGAGGTGGTTTGTACTTCGATAAGACATATATCAGTTATGGTGGGACACAGGTTCTCGCTTTCGGTCTGACATTGGGAACCTCATTACCTATATACAAATGGCACAATGCAGTATCGGTAGCTGTCGATATGGGTCAGAGGGGTACCAGACAAAACCAGTTGGTGAGGGAGAGATATATCAACTTCCTTGTGAACATCAACCTTCACGACATATGGTTTATCAAATACAGATACGACTAACGTAGAGATATATATTAATTAATTAAACAAATAAAAGCTTTTATGAAAAAATTATCAATCCTATTTGTATTCGCACTTTCTTTGGTGTCCGTTTCCCTTTCGGCACAAAGCAAATATGGTGCAGATAGCGCAGAATGTATCAAGTACTTGTCATTCTATCAAGATTACATGAAACAAGGTAACTTGGATGGAGCAGATCCAGCATGGCAAAAAGCAATCTCACTTTGTCCTCCTACAGCAAGCCAGAACATGTTGCTTGACGGTATGAAGATCCTTAGAAAGAAAATCAACAAATTCAGAAACAACCCTATCAGAAAAGAGACCCTTGTAGACTCTTTGATGATGCTTCATGAGATGAGAATCCAGACATATCCACGTTATGTTGTAACTGCTAAAATCAACAAAGCTATGGATATGATGACTTTTGCATCAAAAGGTAAAGAGAAAGAGGTATTTGATGTTCTTGGCGATGCAATGGATTCAGCTAAAGAGAAAACAGCTATCGTTATCCCAGTTAGATATATGAGCTATGCAAATGACCTATATAAAGCTGGTTCTATGAGTGGTGAAGAGGTTATGGCTGCATACAACAAAGCATATGCAACTGCTGAACTTGTAGAGAAAGCAAAACCTTCACAAGCTGTAACTGACGCTAAAAAAGATATCGAGAACCTTCTTATGATCAGTGGTGTAGCAAGCTGTGAAAACCTTGTTGAGATGTTTACTCCTCGCTTCGAGGCTAACCCTTCAGACAAATATCTATTGGGTAACATCATCTCTATGTTCTCAGCTTCAAACTGCTTGGATGAGGACTTGTTCCTTAACGCAGTGGAGTCTATGCACAAACTTGAGCCATCTCACAACTCTGCATATCTTCTTTACAAACTTTATTCACAAAGAAATATGGCAGAACAAGCTGTAGCTTACATGGAAGAGGCTATCGCTTCTTGTGGTGACACTTTGGTTAACCAGGCTGCAGACTACTGCTTGGAACTTGGTACATACTGCTTCAAATCAGCAGGTCAGGATGCAAAAGCTGTTGAGGCTGCTAAGAAAGCTGCAGAACTTAACCCTGCAAACGCCGGTAAAGCATATCTATTGGCAGGTACCATCTGGGGTTCACAAAAATGTAAAGGTAATGAGATCGAATCAAGAGCTCCATATTGGGTAGCTGTTGACTTCTTGACAAAAGCTAAAAATGCTGATGAGAATTTGGCAACTGAGGCTAACAACCTAATCAGCCAATACCGTAAATACTTCCCATTGAAGTCAGAAGCATTTATGTTTGACCTACTTGACGGTGCTTCATATACAGTTTCTTGCAACGGTTTGCGTGAGAGTACTAAAGTAAGAACTCAAGACTAATTTAATGATCGGTTTATACCGACATAACCGAATATTCAGGATGGTAGCAACTGTTTTTATGGTTGCTACCATTGCTGTTTCGTGTAAAAACAAGATTGCTCAAACAGATCACATAGATATCAAAGCGACCCCCACACAGATTGTGGAGAACATCGTGATGACCCAGTCCAGAAACTCTTTGACGGAGTTCAGGATGCAGGCACCTGTTATGGAGAGATATGACAGTGATCCCAAAAACACATATGACCTTTTTCCCAAGGGGTTGAATGTATATGGCTATAATGAAGAGGGGTTATTGGAGACCTCTATAGTATCGGATGAGGCCAAACATACCATCAAAAATGGTGAAGAGCTCTGGTCAGCATACGGCAATGTGGTGATAAAGAACTTCATAAAAGGGGAGCAGATGGAGACCGATACCATATTCTGGGATCAGAAGGAGAAGAAGATCTACACCCATTGTTATGTGAAATTGTTCTCTCCCCAGGGGTTTATGCAGGGTGTCGGTATGGAGTCGGATGAGATGGCAAGAAATGCCCATCTGTTGAACCCTTTTGACGGCTATGCCGTCATAAACAGTGACAGCACGAAGGTTTCTTATGTGGATTCTGTAAACTTTATAGGTCCTTTGGTACGAAGATAAAAATAAATTATTATCTTCGCGTCTTATTTGAGTAATTGTATAAAATTTAACATAAATAACTTAAAATGGCACTTTTAGAGAAGATACGTGTCAAACTTGGAGTACTTATCACAGTACTTATCGCAGTGGCACTACTATCATTTATCATCGATCCAAGCACATTGGATATGACTCTACGTTCACTTTCATCAAAATACGATGTAGGTGAGATCAATGGTCAATCTATCAAGTATGAAGATTTCAACGAAAAAGTAGAGTATTACAAAAACATCTACACCATGACTTCTGGCTCACAAGCAGTTTCAGAAGAGATGATGGAAAACATCTACAACACAGCATGGCAAGAGTTGCAGAATGAGATTATGGTTCTCCCTGCAATCAAAGCTGCCGGTGTGGTAGTAGGTGATGATGAGATGTTTGATCTTGTTCAAGGAAAAGAGATTTCACCTGTTATCGCTCAAGAGGGTATCTTTATGGATGCTTCAGGTAATTTCAGCAGAACCCAGCTTAAAGAGTTCTTGAATGCTATCCCTAACGATGCATCAGGAAACCTTTCTACCTATTGGGCATTCTTGAAGAAGAGCATTGAGGAGCAACAATATTTCACCAAATACAACTCTCTTCTATCTCAGAGTAATGTTCTTAACCCTGTAGAGTTGAGAAGAGGTATTGAGGATAACAATGTTACTTCTAATGTTGATTTCGTAGTGGTTCCTTTCGGTTTTGAGCCTGATACCACTATCACCGTATCTTCAAGCGAGGTAAACGCATACTACAAATCACACAAAGAGCAATACAAACAAAATGCTTCTCGTGATGTGGAATTCGTAGTTTATGAGGTGGTTCCTTCAGAGAAAGATATCAACGACGCCAAAACTCTTATCGAAGAGGCTTATGTTGATTTCCAGACTACTGACAACCTTAAATCTTACCTTTTGAACAACTCTGATACGCCTCTTCAGGAGTACTATTTCTCACAAGAGGAGTTGGAGGCATCAGATTCAAAATTGGCTGAGTTTGCTTTCGAAACCAAAAAGCCTACCTCATTGGCACCTTATCAGAATGGTGACATGTTCGTTGCAGCAAGAATCAGCGATACCAAAATGATGTCTGACTCTGTGTTTGTACAACACATCCTTCTTTCAGCTAATGATGAAGCACGTGCTGACAGCTTGGTTAGAGTAATCAACAAAGGTGCAAACTTCTCAGAATTGGCTGCCAAATTCTCATTGGATCAAAATCCTAACGTAGCTAACCCTGGTGATATCGGTTGGATGACCCAAACTATGATGATCCCTGGTATGCAGAGCGTGTTGACTATGAACGCCGGCAAATGTGAGAAGATGACTACCAACTATGGTGTACACGTAGTAAGAGTTACCCAGAAAACTAAACCTGTGAAGAAAGTTCAGTTGGCTCTTCTAACCAAAGAGATCATCTCAAGCCCTGCAACCTTCCAGGAGTACTACTCAAAAGCTAACAATCTTGCATCTCGCAGCGAGGGCAAAATTGAGAAATTCAATCAGATTGTAGACGAAGAGAAACTACCTGTAGTTCCTGCTTTCAATGTAGTTGAGGGTGCTAAGAAGCTTTCTATGTATGAAAACACCATCGAGGTATCAAGATGGATCTATGACGCTAAAGTGGGTGATGTTTCACCTATCATCACTGTTGACAACAAATACTTCTTCGTAGTAGCTGTAACCAACGTTCGTGAAGAGGGTTATGCTCCAGTAAGTTCTATCTATGCACAATTGGAGAGCGCAGTAGCATTCGACAAGAGAGCAGAGAAATTGGTAGAGGAAGTTAAAGCTAAGATTGAAGGCCAGACCTCAATGGAGCAAATCTCTGAGGTTTTGAACACTACAGTTTCAAACAAGAGTGATGTGGCATTCGGTTCTATCAGCTCACAATCTTTGGATCCAGTTCTTGTAGGTGCTATTGCTGGTGCAAAAGAGGGTGAAATCGTTGGCCCTGTAAAAGGTAACATCGGTGTCTATGTGTTGAAAGTAAATGATCGTGGGACAGGTGCTTTCTACACTGAGGATGATGCTAAGATGAGAGAAAGCCAAGTTTCTACTTACCAATTGAATATGTTGCCATACGTATTCAACCAAATGGGTGATGTAAAAGACAACAGAGCACGTTTCTTCTAGTATAAGAAATTAACTTATCATAACATACTCCGGGGAAGTTTCAAGAACTTTTCCGGAGTATGTTTGTATATAGCAGTACAAGAGATTCCACATCGCTGAAATTCTACCAGGGAATGAAAAGCATACTTCTATTCCCTACTACACCTCAAAATACCACTAATCACCCAGAAAACAGCCCTAGTAGGGAATGAACACTATTATTTCATTCCCTACTAGGCAAATTGAGGGCGCTAACGCACATAGGATGCCCCCATCACACACTACACTACGATAAACGAGATAATTCCTAAGGCCATTTGTGCTGGACTCCGAATTGCAGCAGACCTTCTTTTTGAAAAATCAGAATAATTTTGTATCTTGTCCCACAAGGTAACCCCGAAAGTTCATTTATAGCGGTACCACATCACTGATTTACTAACTATTAAAAATTTAGCGTATG
>JAEIGA010015699.1_pt1 | contig 11527 bp, 7 predicted proteins | sample 9270691 | NCBI WGS metagenome assembly JAEIGA01 (sample SAMN17057246, study PRJNA624740) | gut metagenome | biome: biome; isolation source: fecal sample | host: Bos grunniens | place: China: Xizang | collected 2019
CAAGCAAAATCAACAGCGATATTCATACCTTCGAGGTAATCGAAAGCTGCTGCATCTGCGAAGCTTACGCGGAACCAGTAAGCAGCGGTATCCTCAGTCACATCTGTGATCGCCAGCTGCAGAACGGTTGCCTTGAAAAGGCCAAGCTGGCCTTCGCCAACGTTCAAAGGCAGGTAGCCGCCGTTGTCGCCTGCAAAGGTAGCAACTGCAGCGATCTTGCCGCCGCCGACAGTATCGATGACAGCGCCTGCGAATGCTGCATTGGGAGCAGTCAGGGTCTTGCCGTTCAGATCCAACTCAACACCGGCTGCCAATGTGATGTCAGCTTCGGAGGTGATGTCAGCGTACAGCTTGATCTTTGCACCCTCAACAGCTGCGTTGATCGCGTCAACTGCAGCGTCAGCCTCGAAGAAGGAGATGCCGTTTGCAGTTGTAATGCCCAGAACATCATTCGGGCCTGCCTTGACAGTGCCAACGCTTACGGTAGCTGCTTCTTCGGAGGTGTACAGATAAACACCGTTGGTACGGAAATAGGAACGCTGGCCGTGGGTGTTGTTAATGCCCTTGCCGACAGCCTTGAAGATCAGGATGTAATCGCCGTAGCCGAGAATCTGCACAACAGCAGTGTCTGTTGTATTCGCAGATGCATCATAGGTCGCAACCTTCTTAGCGGTCTTGAGTTCCTTTGTGATCTTTGCCTGGATCGCAGCTTCGTCCATTGCACTGTAATCAAAAGATTCAATTGCATAAACATCAAACTTGCCGTAAGCTATCTTACCGCTGGCGCTGTCTGCATTCCAGAACCCCAGTGTATAGTTGCCGGCAGAAACGCCCTTGACTTCCAGAGCTGCCCAGTTGTCAGCATAGTAATCATACACACCGTCGCCATCGGGGTCAGTGCGGTTGAGCGGCACACAAATGTTGCGTGTGGTGGATTTTGCTGCAATGCTTGTCTTTTTCTTGCCCCACAGAGCGCCGCCGTAGCCAACATACTTCAGCTCCAGCTCTGCTTCTTCTGCAGAAATTGTCGTGCCAAAAGGTATGGCAGTCTCATCGTCTGTTTGCTCGCCGGCAACTGCATAGTGATATGTTTCTGCAGAAACTGCAGGAACCAGCAGTGCGCAAAGCAGGCACAGAGTCAGAACAACAGCGAAGAGTCTTTTTGTAGTGTTCATAAATTTCCATCTCCTTTTATTATATTTTGCCAAGGAAAATATATCTAAGCAAGGCAGCGGCAAAAAAGGCGCCTTTTTACCGCTTCCTGCGCATAGATGCATCGTATATTACAGCTGTTTAGTCAGGCTGTGTGGTGGAATCCATTTCCCAAATAAAGCCAAGTGCCACATACATCAGCAGCTCATCTGCCTCTACTGTAACACCGTTTGCCTCAATATAAGGTGTGATGGTAAATTCCTTTACACCATCAAGGCCGGTGACTGTCAGGCGGACATCCTTTTGCGGATTTGTTTTCAGCTGCTGTGCCCAGGCAGTAAGGAACGCTGTATCTGCCGCTGCTGTGCCCGAGCCGGTATTTCCCTGCTGATCTACCCATGTAAACTTTACACCGATCGACACGCCACCGCTGAGCACGATATCATAGCAATCTTGCTGTGTAAGTGCAGCATGGAACCAAAAAGCAGCGCTTACACCCTTTTTATCGGTAACTGCCAGCTTTTCCACTTCTGCTGTCACCAAACGATACGCACTTGCAAAATGATCCCAAACAGGCAGGTACCCCTGATTCTCACCGGAAAACACTACCGTTTCACCGGCTACGCTGCCGGTACCGACCGTATCGATGATCGAACCTGCACTGTATACTGCAGGAGCGCTCAGTTTGTAGCCTCCCAAATCAAGAACAACGCCCGGTTTTACTGTAACCGTGTCGATCGCTTCGCAGTCTTTAAGAAGAACAACTGTTCCTTCTGTCATTGCACTGATCTGCGCGCCGGCTTCATAGGATGCATAGTTGATCGTTGTGCCGCCTACTGTAATAGATACCGCATCGCCGCCTGCTTCCTGCTTCAGCTGCAGGATCTTGGCTTCTGCCGATGTCAGCACAGTCAGATTCGAGATCTGATCCTTCTGTGCCTGTGTCAGATTGTTAAAGTAAAGACGCGCTTGTGCAACTGCCTGACTATCTTTGAGGGTGATGTTTGCAGACAGGCTCGCGATCTTATTCTTTGCAATCGTTGTTTTTGTAAAGTCTGCTGTATTCAGGCGAATAATGTCGCTGCCGCTGATCGTGTAAATATTACCGTCAGCCGCCTGAACCATTTCCGAACCCGCCATCTGGCCGAGAATATAGCCGCCTGCTGCCGGATTGTCACGCTTAAGCATGCACAAACCGGTGTCTGCCAGACACACATACATATACTCTTCATCGAACAAGATGCTGCGCGGATGCCAGGAAGACAAGCCGTCGTCAAAAACGCTCTTGGTTAAAGAAAGTTCTTCTTTTGCAGAGATTGTTTTTGTGCTCTTGTCAAAGGTGAACGACAAAAGCGTGCCCGAAGTAACTGCCCAGAACTTGCCGTCTACATCGGGATCGGCCGCTACAACATCGAAAAATTCGATCGTATCCGGATAGCCGGAAAGCTGGGTGCGAGGATCGAAAGTCGCAACCACCTTCATTGCCGAAACATCGTAAACAAACAAGATCGCGCTGGCGTCGGGATCTGTCGTATCGCCGGAGCCGCCGGCTGTTGTGGTACAGCCGTAGAGATAGCCGTCTTTATAAACGAGGCAGGAGATCGCCTGGTTGTAGATCAGGCCGTTAAAGCGCTGCTTGACTACGCCGCTTACCGTAATATCGGCATCTTCATAGCCATCATTATTATCGTCAAAGTCGACTACATTGCCGGTAAGTTCGCTATACCAGACATACTGATAGCGATCTACGCCAACCGTAGAAGCGTAATAGACATCTTCAGGGTTCGGGCCTGCCGCTACATAGGTACGTTGTGTGGCTGTATCAAACCACGCCAGCATGCCGCCCTTTCTTTCCTTGTCCGGAATCATACCGGCAAAAATCTTGCCGTCGCCGGCTGTTAAGGTATGTACACGCGCCTGATTGAACGCGCCTGCCTGCAGATCCATATACGGAACGATTGCTCCGGTCTGGAGATTGACCTGCGTAATGGTAGCACTCTGATAGTTACCTGCATAGATATAACCCTCATGCCACAAAAGGCCGTCGACCTGGTGGCTGGTCGTGGGATAATGGGTAACCGTTCCCGTGGATATATCGTATGCCGCAACACGGTTATCACCGTATGCGCCCACAAAAATCGTCTTTCCGTCGCCGCTCATTGTGATCGGCGTCAGGCTGTTGCCGGAAACCGTATCTGTAACAAAATTTTCCCAAACGACCATCTTGCCGGTCTGGATATTATAGAACACCAAGTCTGTCGCCTTGCCGGACGAACCCGCCTTATAGGTTACAATAGACGCGCCGGGCAGATTGGCATCTCCGGAAATCGTTGCCGTATTGCTGCCCCAGGCATACATCTTCGGAATGCCTGCAGGGAAAATGTCGGGTGTAAGCGCTCTGGATTCTAAGGTTGCAACATCGAGTTCATACATATGACCGCCACGCGAATCGGAGCCGAAGCAATAAACCTTGCCATTGATCGGATCGCTCACACGGCTGGCAAAACCATACTGCATTGGGCCGGTGATTTCGACCGGCTGCATGGTGCTGCCGCTGATATCGATTGCCAGTGCCTTCTGGCGTGTGCCGTCAACACCGAACAGCGCAATATCGCCTGCGAGCTTGCTGTAGGTCAGGAAATGTCCGGAGTTGCCCCAGTAGCCTTGTTCTACCAGGTCGATCGTTTCTGTGATCGTCTTGCTGCTAAGGTTATACTTTATCAGCTTGTGGTAGGATGTGTTGTCAATGCCGAAATAGAGATAGCCGTCTTTGACGATCATGCCGCCAAAGGCACTATACAGTGCATCCTTTGTTCCGTCATTATTCAAATCAAACTGATCTACCAGGATCGTAACCTCAACATAATAGGTTCTCTGATACTTTCCGCTGACGTACTCATATTTAGATTTTATATTATTCGGATTAAATGAGCAAAGACCGCCTTTGTTATATGTACCGTAGTACATTCTCGCTGTCGTCGGATCCCATGTCAGACCGAGCACATTTAGAGAGCTTGTGGTTGCAGACGCGGCAACCTTTACTCTTGTTGTACTGTTGGAGCTAAACGAATACTTCAGCAAATAATAGCTCGCGCCGCTGACCCAGACGTTGCCGTAACCGTCCATGCAGAAGCTGCGGTTTGTTCCGAATGCTTCCTCAGAAACATAGATACGCTGCTTGGTGTCTAAGTTGTAAACCATAAACTTGCCGCCGCGCATTGTTGCGAACATATAGTCTACACCGTTATACTCACAGAAAAACGTCTGTTCCATATTGGAAGTAGGAATCGCATTTTCCTGAACAACATCCGTCGTGATCTGGCTTTGCACATCCTGCAGACTTTCCGACTCAGCATAAACAAAAAACACCAGCTGAGAAGCAATCGAGCAGACTGTGAGCAGCCACGCTACTGCTTTGTTGAATTTTTTCATAAATAGGTTCTCCTTTTTGCGCTCAGACAAATCTCGTACCAAAAGCTTCTGCACAGCATCTGTCCGATCCGTGCTTTTTATACAAAGTTCCTTTTGTTTTTATATTTTGTATCTGCGACAGCTTCGCAGAAATACGGCAACAGAAACAATAAGACCATAGTATAATTTTCCTTATTCATTATACAGGAAACCGTCCGCCTTTTCAATAGTAAATATCGCTAATTTTTCGCAAATATTCTATGTTTTTCCGCAAATAAGCGATCAGCGCCCCCTGCTCAGAGGCGCTGATCGCTTATTGTCCATTTATGACATCGCGAAAAGCCGCAGAACACGTAAAAACACCTGTCCCCAGCTTAGTCGCGTGACCGACTCTGATGCCACAATCGGCACTTGCGCAAGGATCTGCTCGCCTGCAGTTACCGTAAGCGTTCCGAGTCGCTGTCCCTTGCTTACCGGTGCCGTTACCGATGCATCCAGCTGGGTCTGCATTGAAACAAGCCCTTTTTGTGCTTTATCGATCAGCATTGCTTCGTTTTGCCCCAACGTCACATCTACATACGCGCTTGTGCCAAGCTTGACAGGGATCTGCTGTGCCTGCTGCAGCTGCGGTGCGATCAGCGCATAATTGGCAAATCCGTAATCGAGCAAGCTCTTGCAGGCAGCGAAGCGCTCCTGTGATGTGGCACATCCCATCACCACCGCGATCAGTTCCATTCCGTCACGCGCAGCAGAAGCGGACAAGCAATATCCGGCTGTCGCTGTGTAGCCTGTTTTCAACCCCGTTGCACCCTGATAAAAACGCACAAGCTTGTTGGTATTGGACAGGCCAAACGCTCCGTCGCGTATGGTATCCATCCAGATCGTTGTGTAATTTTTTATTTCAGGGTGACACACCAGAAGTTGCCGTGACATGATCGCAATATCGCATGCAGAAGTCTTATGCGCTGATGCCTCCGGATCATCGTCAAGGCCTGTGCAGTTGACAAAATGGGTGTTTTTCATCCCCAATTCCTCAGCGCGCTTGTTCATCATGGAAACAAACGCCGCTTCACTTCCGGCAATATGCTCTGCCATCGCACAGGCACAGTCGTTTGCCGAAGAAACTGCGATCGATTTGAGCATATCCTCCACCGACATCGTCTCGCCGACCTTCAAATAGACCTGACTGCCGCCCTTGGCCGCTGCCGCTTCTGATGCAGTTACTGTATCACGCCAGCCAATACGACCATCTTCAATTGCCTCCATGATCAAAAGCATCGTCATTATCTTTGTAACGCTTGCCGGTGCAAGCGCTTCCTCGGCATTGCTTTGGTACAATATCCTGCCGGTTGCGGCATCCATCAGCACCGCACTTTTGGCAGGAATCTGCAGCTCCACCGCTTGTGCGGGAATGACAAAAAGACCGGCGATCACGCAAAACACAACCGCCAGCGAACCCAAACGCTTCATAACGATCCCTCCCAGAATTGCTGGTTTATCCTATGAAGCGTGTCCGATGAGTATGCCTTAAAATTGCGGAATGAACGCATCGCTTGCCGCATCTTTTTCCTGCGCGAAGCCTTCTAAATCATTTAGGTACATCCAGCTTAATACCGCATCGTATTCCTCCTGCGTTATGGCGCGGTCATACGGTGCAGGCAAATTCCCCATAGGGGTATATTGGCACATCAGGCTCACAAGAACCTCTTTTTTTCGAAATGTCTGCCCGATCCAGTCAAGCACCTTCAGCGAATTTTCGATCTGTCCGGGCAAAACCAGATGGCGAATGATCACGCCGCGCACAACGCGTTCGCCGTCCCATTGTACTGCACCTGTCTGCTTCACCATTTCGCAGATCGCCTCGGACGCTCTTTCAAAATAATCCGGCGCACCGGAAAGCGCTTTGGAAAGCACAGAATCGGCATATTTCATATCCGGCAAATAAATATCGACTTTCCCGGCAAGCGCGCGGATCGCTTCTACAGATTCATAACCGCCACAGTTATAGACGACCGGCACGCTTAAGCTTGGCGTAAGTGCCGGCAAGATCGTGGGCAAATAATGGCTTGGCGTTATCAGATCGATATTTTCAGCGCCCTGTTCGATCAGCGCTTCCATCATCGCACGCAGCTGCGCAGAGGAAACCACCTTGCCGACCGACCCATGGCTGATCGCGCGGTTTTGACAATAAAGGCAGCCTAAATTACATCCGCCAAAAAAGATCGCTCCACTTTTTCCGTTTCCGGAAAGTGCCGGTTCTTCCCAAGGATGCAGCATAGCCTTTGCCACGCGCATCTGATCGGAACAGCCGCAAAAGCCTGTTTTTCCCGCTGTGCGATCAACGCCGCATTCACGCGCACATAATTTGCAGTTTACATAATTCATAAGAACACCTTCTTAAAACGCAGGGCGTGCTGCATAATAACAGCACGCCCCTAGGCTTATCTTACATATTCGATCACGACGCGGCGGTTCGGCTCTGTGCCGACAGAGTAGGTGGTGATCCGATCGGTATCCTGCAGTGTTGCATGGATCAGATGACGCTCATAAGCATTCATTGGCTCAAGTGTGGTGCGGCGGTGTGCCTTCAGCACCTGCTGTGCCTTCTTATGCGCATAGCGACGCAGGGATTCCTCGCGCTTTTCACGATAATCTTCCGCATCAACGCTGATGCGGATATGGCCTTCCACATCGCGGTTAATCGCATAATTGGCAAGATGTTGGATTGCATCGAGCGTATCACCGCGACGGCCAATCAGGTAACCCAGATCTTCGCCGACAAGCTCAACAAAATAGTTGTTGTCTTCTTCGCAGAAAGCGTGCGGCTCAGCCTTGGAGCCCATGTGTTCCAAAAGACCCTTGATAAAGGTCTCGATCTTATTTTCCACAGAACCGGGTTCCGACGGAACATACGCTCTGGGCTCTTTTGCCTTCTTAGGAGCAGGCTTTTCCTCGGTTTTTGCAGCCTTCGGTGCTTCTGCCTTGGGCTTTTCCGCCTTCGGCATCTCAGATTTCGGTGCTTCCGGCTTGGGTGCTTCGGGTGCCTTTACCGGGGCAGCCTTCGGCTTGGAGCGAGAAGCCGAAGAAAATGCACTGCGCGGTGCTTCCGGCTTCGGATCGGGTGCTTCGTAGGTCACCTGCACCTTTGCAGGTGTGCCACCTAAGCCCAGAAAACCGGCCTTTGCCTGTGCGATCACCTGTACGGAAACGCTGTCGCGATCCAGGCCCAACTGAGCCAGCGCGGCTTCGATCGCCAGGTCGATCGTCTTACCGGTAGTAATGATGGTTTTTTCCATTATGATTCCTCCGTATTATCGGATGCATAGCGGTTCGGATCATACGCACGGCCTTTGCTGTAAGGACGCTTGGGATCACCGCTGGGTGCTTTTACCGCAGCCGCTTCGGGCACTTCCTCACCCTTTTTCTGCGCGTATTCGCGGGCAGCTTCCTTACGGGCAGCCTCCTGCTCACGCTGTTTGATCTGCTGCAGCTTCTTTTTGCTGGTGTTTTCCGTAATGCCGTCGGGATTTGCCGCACGACGCTCTGCGCGTACGCGTTCCTTTTCGGCTTCGAGTGCATCGGCTTCGAGCGCTTTTTTCAAACGCGCTGCATCCTCTGCATCATAAATTTTGCGGTATTTCTTTGTTAAGATAATATCTGTCACGGTAGAGACAACGCCCTGCACGATCCAGTAAAGGCTCAGTGCTGCAGGGATCGTAAAGCCGATCCACAAAGACAGAAGCGGCATTGTCCACATCATCATCTTACCCTGACGGCCGGCATCGGAATTCTTGGCAGTTTCCTTATCCTGCATGCCGCGCGAATCGGTAACCAAAGAATTGTTCAGTCTCTGCGATACCCACATGCCAACCACCTGCGAACCGGCAGAAATGATCGGCAGTAAGAATGCGCCAAAGCTTGCCCATGTGAAGGCAGTTGTAAAGAAACCGAGGTTCGGTGTGACACCCAGGTTAATGCCCAAGAAGGTGAAGTTGATACCTTCCAAAGTCGCCTCATTTGCAACGATGCTGCGAAGCTGATCGGCATACTGCGGGATCAGGGGCGCAGCTACCATCTGGTCATAGAAAGACGATGCAAACGCTTCCGGATTGACATCTTTGATATAGTTAACGATCTGTGCCGCCACATCTGCATTTTCGTGCAGCATGTAGACGATCGGCTCACGCACGACCGTATAAAGCGGGAACAGAAGCAGCAGCGGCAAGAAACTCCACAGACAGCCACCTGTCATGGAAACACCCTCTTGCTTATACAGAGCACGCATCGCCTCGCCCTGTTTCTGCTGATCGTTGGCATATTTTTCCTGAATTTCTTTCAGTCTGGGGGTCAGGCGGGACATTTTCATCATGCTGCGCTTGCCCTTTGCCGTAGCCGGCAGGGTGATCAGCTTCACGATGATACCAAACAAAATTAGTGCAACACCGTAGTTGGATGTTATCTGATACAAAAATGACATCAGATATCCAAACGGTACCTGAATCAGGTCTAACATTTGTTTTCCTCCAAATTAATTATGGTACGGGATCGTAATAATCGCCCTTATGGAAAGGGTGACAGCGGCAAAGCCGCTTGATTGCAAGCCATCCGCCCTTTGCGGCCCCGTATTTCCGGATGGCTTCGTAGGCATAAGCAGAACAAGTTGGCGTGAATCGGCATTTGGGAGAAAAATACGGAGAGATCTGGCGCTGATAAAAACGAATCAATGCTAAAAACAGTCTTTTCATGGGTTCAGAATCCCTGCCTTTTCTGCCAGCGACAGATAGGCGTCTGTAAGCTCGGGAAAGTCGGCATGAATACACCGGCTCCTGGCCACTACCACAATATCCCACCCGGGCGAAAACCGATCTTCATTCAGACGGTAGACCTCCCGCAGACGGCGGCGGACCCGATTGCGCACAACGGCATGTCCTAACTTCTTGCTCACCGTGATCCCCACGCGGTTTTCCTGCGTGCGGTTCGGCCTTGCATAAAGCACCAAAAAGCCGTTTGCGTATGCGGTCGTTGCATATAGACGCCGAAAAATATGATTTCGTTTTAAAGCGCTTGAGAATTTCATAATCATCTCTCCCACAAAAGGGCAGCCGATAAAAACAGATGGTTGTCTTTCTGCTAAGATCGACCTGTAAAACCCATCTAAGGACGGCCGAGAAAAACAAATTGTTTGGATTCAGCGCGGGATTTTTTCTCAGGTCAAGATGCGCCAACTGCAGACATACTTTGTGTATTTCAAGGTGTGCAAGCGCGCAACGGCGTGAAAAGACCCAGCGAAAGGCAATCAGATGCTTTTTGAGGTTGCCAAAAAAAGAAAAAGGGAGCGGGGCGAACATCTTTCGCCCCGCATGGACTCCCATTTCGCTATGAGGCGATTCAGCCAACTGAATTTCGCTTAAGCAGACAAGACCTTGCGGCCCTTGGCACGGCGGCGGGCAAGCACCTTGCGGCCGTTGGAAGTAGCCATTCTCTGGCGGAAGCCGTGCACCTTGGAGCGGTGACGCTTGCTGGGTTGATAGGTACGCTTCATAAATCAGAACACCTCCTGTCAAATCACTTATGCTCGACAGCCCTATGGCCGCAGCAACACATAGTAACCGACTATAAATAGTCATGCTAAGGTATTATAACCGAAAAATCAGCGTAGGTCAACAATTTTTTTCCAATACGCAAAAAGGAGGGCATCTGCCCTCCTTTTTATTCCTGATTGCGGCGCTTCATCAGCTCACGCATACGAATGCTGTGATCCAATTCACGCTTACGGATACGCAAGCTCTTAGGCGTACACTCCAAAAGCTCATCATCTGCCAAAAATTCCAGACACTGCTCCAAAGAGAATATCTTAGGACTTACCAGACGCAGCGCCTCATCTGAGCCGGAAGCACGCATGTTGGTCAGCTGCTTTTTCTTGCAGACATTGACCGTCATATCCTCATTGCGGCTGCAAATGCCGACGACCATGCCGGCATAGACCGGTGTTCCTGCACCGATAAACAGCGCACCGCGCTCCTGCGCTGCGTGCAGACCGTAGGTAACTGCCTCGCCGGTTTCAAACGCGATCAGCGAGCCCGTCAGGCGACGCTCGATCTCGCCCTTCATGGGTGCATAGCTATCGAGCACCGAGGACATAATGCCCTCGCCGCGTGTATCGGTAAGGAATTCACTGCGATAGCCGAACAGACCGCGCGACGGCACCAAAAATTCCAGACGGAAACGATTGCCCATCGGTGTCATGCTCAAAAGATCGCCCTTGCGGCGTCCCATTTTTTCGATCACGGCGCCCATGCACTCTTCCGGCACATCGGCAACCATACGCTCGATCGGCTCGCAAAGCTTGCCGCCTATCTCTTTCGTCAGCACACGCGGTGTGGAAACAGAGAATTCATAGCCCTCGCGGCGCATCGTTTCCATTAAGATGGAAAGGTGCATTTCTCCGCGGCCTGCCACATTGAAAGAGTCGGTGCTTGCCTCTGTTACATGCAAGGAAACATCCTTAAGAAGCTCCTTTTCCAGGCGGTCACGCAAGTTGCGCGAAGTGACGAACTTGCCCTCTTTGCCTGCAAACGGAGAATCGTTGACGGCAAAAGTCATTTCGATCGTAGGGTCGGAAATTTTCACAAACGGAAGCGGCTCAATGGCATCCGGTGCACACAGGGTGCGGCCGATGGTAATATCTGCCATGCCCGAAAGTGCTACGATCTGGCCTGCCGAAGCCTCCTGAATGGGCATCTTGCCGAGGCCGCTGTACTCATAAAGCGCCACGACCTTACCTTTGGTTTTGATGCTTTCGTCATGATAGTCACAAATGACAACTTCCTGATTGACCTTGATCGTTCCGCGCTCGACGCGGCCGACAGCGATTCTTCCGACATATTCATTATAGTCAATCGACGAAACAAGCAGCTGCAAGGGCGCATTTTCATCGCCTTGCGGTGCAGGAATATAGTTGACG
>JAEIGA010015700.1_pt1 | contig 11526 bp, 10 predicted proteins | sample 9270691 | NCBI WGS metagenome assembly JAEIGA01 (sample SAMN17057246, study PRJNA624740) | gut metagenome | biome: biome; isolation source: fecal sample | host: Bos grunniens | place: China: Xizang | collected 2019
AGCTCTGCACGATAGTCACGAAGTCTATCAAGAAGAGTAGCACCTCTGTCAGCTTCTTCTCTATTAAAAAGATCTAAATCTGAAATTGTTTCAATTCCGATTTCTTTACTAAGCTTGAGGATTTCTCGCATCTCTGCTTCAGTAGCAGCTTCAGTAAGAGGTTTTGCAAGAGGTTTCTTCTCCATTTTGCAGTCAACAGGTTTTTCATCTTCACTGTGTGTAATCACATCAGCTACTTCACAGTCAACTACTGCATTATCTGTTCCTACTAATTTTTGATCGGATTCGATCGCAGGACGTTCTTCATTAACGTGCTCGACTAAGTCTTCTTCCACTAAAATTTCGGAGCCGTCTTCATCATCTTCAGTGTCAGCATCAATAATAGTATCGTCTTCAGGATCTACATCGGATTCTTCATCTTCAACCCTTACTAATTCTGCAAGCTCTTCAATATGCTCTTCCTCTTCTTCCTTAATATGCTCAATAGTATCAAGAATATCATCTTTAACATCTTCAGGAATTTCAGAGTTAGCACTAATATTATCTTGGGCGAATGCATATTCACCGACTGCTTCTTTTTCTGAACCAATTAAAGTATCAATAATTTCTTCAGGCGAAAGAGGTTCTTCTTGAATCACTACAGGTGCTTCAACTTCAGGTGAAATTGGATCGTTTTCGATTTCAGGCTCAGATGGAATCATCTCATTTTCGCTACTAAATTTTTCTACTTCAGGAAAATCTAGTTTGAAAAGATCTTCATCATCAACTATGATTACTGCATCGATATCGGCTTCTCTTTTGCCATGACAGTTAGGGCAGATGTATCCAACCTCAAGTTTAGTGCAGTCATCTTTAGGGAAGAGATCAAAACATTCCTTACATTCAACCATGTCTTCATTCTCTTCAAGTCTTTCAACAAGATCCTCTGCGGAAACTTTCTTAACATCTACGGGCTCATCCTTAAATGCAAAGAAATCATCTTCCTCTGGAGAAGAATCGCTGTCTGATTCATCCGTATAAACCCACACAGTACTATGATCAAGTTCATCGATAATGTCACCATCTTCGTCAATGAGTACTTCAACTTCATCAACCCAAGTAAGATCTTCAATATGTCTACGTGCGTAGTCGAGTGCTGCGGCTTTGTTCTCGAATTCAGCATAAATGTTTTGTTCATCTATATCAGAATGAACCGCATACATGTAAATAGTCTTATCCATATAAGTTCTCCTTATTGTAAAATAAAAAATTCAATATCGAATAATTTAGCAGTTTGAAAACACTTTGTTTTGAAAATTACTTTTCCTCAATAATGATATGTTTGAAATCTTTTACAAATTTACCGGTTTCAAAAAGAATCTCATCTGCAATAAGTTCTTCAATAATATCTTCTTTAGGATTAACGGTAACTTCTACGTTTAGTTCGCTAGGAAGAGAATTAATAAGGCTCATATAGTCTTCGGGATTCTCAAAATCATCTTCTTCAATATCGTATTCGATATCATATGCTTTAACCTTTACTATTTTTTCTGTAATGATGCCGTCTATGTCTGAAATCTCTGAGTCTTTTTCGAAGCCCTCTTCAACAATTTCAGCAAAAGTCATCATATAAAGTTTCTCTAATGCTTCCTCATATGAATCTGCTTCAATTTCAACTCCAGCAATCCAAGCCCTTAATTCAAAATCAAAATTTACTTTCATGTTAGTACCTCTAAGTTTATTGTGATTTAATTATATCACCACCGCCAAAATTTGTAAATCAAAAAATGACGAATATTTTAACTGTTTTCAATCTCTATATGATTAAGAAGAATTTCTTCCGCATCAGCCTGGATCGAAAACAGATCGTTTTCATTTATATTAGTGTACACCTTAAGGATTCTTCCACGGTATACTAATTTAATATCTCGATATTTCCCATTCTGAAAATAGGTAAGTTTGGAACCGTATAAAAGTGGATTGTGAGGAAATCTAGTAATAGTATCCAGGTAATCATCTATAATTAGTTTCATATCATCTTGATACTGTAAATTATATGCCCCGAATTCTATTACTTTTCCTTCCCAGTTAGTAATTATCTGATGTCCTAGGCAGTCTTCATAGAATTTTACTTGAATTCCTCGATATTCCATGCAAGCAGTAGGCACCCAGGAATCAGATAATTGAATTCTTTTCAATTCAGTATTCATCTTAGAGTTCCTTTATGATCTTCATTAATTCATCTTTTAATCCAGATGAAATACTATTTTCTTTTCCGTCTACTAAGAAGTCTGCAAGCTCTTTTTTGTTCTCTACAATCTCTGCTACGCGTTCATCTACGCTATCGCCACAAGTTAATACTGTAATGAAAGCCGGTCTAGTGTTTGTAACACGCCAAATTCTGTCTGTAGATTGACTAAAGCTTGAGTGAGTATAAGGAGTATCGATGCAGATCATGTACGACGCCGCGTTTAGTGTGAATCCAGTTCCGCACTTGCCGTGTGTTCCCATGAAAACCATTGAATTTGGATCATTTTGGAATTGCTCCATTCTATCAAAGGCTATTTGATCATCTACATCGCCAGTCGCCACTAAAGGTCTAAATCTTTCTAGTAACTTAGCTAGCTGATAAACTGGTTCTTTAAAAGTAGATAATACAACAACTTTTTCGCCTTGACTTACTAAGTCTTCTACTATTTCTACACATCTCTCTAACTTAGATGACAAAATATCTTGTGTTGTCAGGATCGCAGGGCAGGCTGTAGCTTGTCTTAGTCTAGTAGTTAGTGCTAGTAAGTTACCTGACTTGAGTTCGACTCGGTCAGCTTCTTCCTTAACACCTTCCTTAACTGCATCATAAAATTTACGATGTGCGTCAGACATCTCTATAACTTCGTAGTGTATAGTCTTTAGTGGCATGTCATCACGTACTTGGTCTAGAGTTCTGCGAATTGAGCAAGAATCCATTTCTTCTTTTAGTATGTCAAGATTTCTGTATCCCACTACTTGTTTGCCGCCGAATCCACCGAATTCACAATAATTAGACTTGTAGGTAGTTAAGGTAGACCTATCGTTATCGGTCCACGCTAATAGTAAGTAAGCAGAGAGTGGGGAATTTACGATTGGCGTTCCGGTCGCGGCGATCTTATAAGGAGAAGTTAGTTTAAGTAAGTTAGCTCCTTGCTGGCTAGACTTATTACTTACCTTATGTGCTTCGTCAACGGCGATTAAACCAAACTTATTTTTCGACTTCTTAAAAGCCTCTACCACTTTCTCACTTCGAAGTGTTGCTACGTTTACTATAACGAAAAACTCTTCAATTGGATCTAGTAGCTGTTTCGCTCGCTGATCAATTGAAGTATAGGAGACTTTGCCTTTTTTAGAAATCTTCTCCCCTAGTACTAAACATGACTCGGTCGAAAACTTCTGAATTTCTTTCTTTCAATTCTGCCTAAGCGAGTCTACCCCACAAATGACTAAACAGTGATCGATTAATCCTCTACGTTTTAATGTCTCGGCATACCAGATAATTTCATTAGTCTTGCCGAGGCCCATCGAATCTAAAAGCAACCATTTATTCTTAGTAAGCCCAAAATTAATTCCCTCTATTTGGTGCTGAAATGGTTTGAATCGAAATTGGTCTATTTCCGATTTAGTCAGTCTGAAATCGATCTGATTTGGATCCGCCGCTACATCAGGTAGTAATATCAGTCGAACTTCATCTATAAATGTCAGACTCTCTAGTACTGCAGCTAAACAGTTAATAGGAATCTCTCATGTATAGTCAGCTTTGTGATAATAATAAGTTGGAAGAGTTTTAAGTGCTTCTACTATTCTTTGGTCGAAATCGAAATTGATGCAGAATGAACTCGTCCCCGTCATTTTTCTAGGTGGCGAAATTTCTTTAATCGTGATCATTTTGAAAACTCCCTAATTTGAAATTAACCTAGCAAAGAAACATAAGTCTCTGAAAAATCAAGTTCTTCAGCTTCCTTCTTTACTTTGTATGTAATCACAGGCTCCACTATAAATGGTTTATCACAATTATCACAGAAATATTTCTCTGGTTTCGCAGGCTCATTTTCTGGTTCATACTCTTGATAAATGATTTTTCCTAAAGCATCTCTAATAACAGTCGCTGCGTCACCCTCTAATTCGCCAGGGACAAAAATTTCACTGGGAATCATCTCGTAACCACAATGAGGGCAGCGAATTACAGGTCAAACTTTTTTTTGATTTTGGTCCATTTTGAAAGTCTCCTAACTTTTTAAAAATTTTCTAAAAATAATCGTCTCGCGCAACGCGCGTTCAGATCTAAAGCTATATATATAGCTTAAGGCTTATATATAGATCTAAAGCTATATAATAGATCTATAGTATATATAACTTTTATATATAGCTTTATATATAGATCTAAAGATCTATGCGAATTTTTAAACTTTTCGCAAATTTGATAAAAAAATCTAAAAGCTAATGTATAATATTCTAGAGAACTAAAGTTCTCTTAGGAGCTTCGCTCCTATTTAGAAATCTAAAGAAAATCTAAAAACCGGGAATTTTTAGAAAATCTTAAGATTAACTTTAGAGAAAACTTATATGATAGCTTAGAAGATCTCTATAATATTATACAGTAAAACTATAGCTATATTAAGCTTTTTAATAAATTATTAAAAAAATATTTTTAGAAAAAATTATTTAAAAAGAAAAAATAAAAAATGAAAAAAAAGGGGGGGCCCCGGGTAAGCCGACCGAAAACAAGTTGCTTTGGGAAAAAGCTGCCACGACGTCATGTGGGCTCACCAGTCGCGTTTTAAGAGACTTTAACTACTTCCGTGAGTAAATTATCACGACAAACTAAATCGTTAGAATTTGGGTTGTTTAAACGCTTCAAAACGAAAACGCCTTAAAACCAAAACGATCTGTTTTCAAAAAAGGAAAACGATCTATTTTCGACCTTACCCGCCGCCAGAAATGAAAACGTTTTAGTTTCAAAACCAAAACAGATCGTTTTCGGCTAAGAATCGAAAATGAGTTGACTTGAAAATGAAAACAGGTTGATTTCGCCCTATATATAGAAAAAACACTGAGTGAATATACCCAGTGTTTATTTTTTTGTTATTAGTCATAGTCATAGAAAGAATCTCTATAGGCATCGTAGGCGGCATCATCTGCAGCAGCATCGAGGTCGGCGGCATACTCATAATAGAATTCTTCTTCCCATGCTTCGCGTGCGGTATCTGTTAGTGCAGCCACTACTGCTTCATAGAGTTTAGGATCGGCGTCTAGAATGTCTTCAAGGTTAGCGAAGATATACTCAATAGTCTCGTCTTCATCATTATTATTAAGCGCGAGGAATTTATTCCAAGTCTCCTCGGGCATAATGTCGATCAAAACCTCGTGTACTTCAGAAGCATCAAACTCAACATCATATTCTACATCCATCTCTTCTGTATCTTCCCAGCCCTGTTCATAATAAGTGTCAGGGTGTTTTGCAGTACAGTATGTTACTGTAAGATCGTCAAAGTGAATTTTAAAAGTTCTGTCTTTTACCTTATCTGCAGGCAAGTTATTTTCATAAAGTTTGTTAAGTGCGTCGTAAGCTTCGCGCATATTTGAAATATTTTTCATAAATAAAAATTCTCCTTGAGAGTTTATCATATAATTTGGCAATTTTAATTCGGCAGCTATGATAAAAAAAATCTTTTATTATCATATCTATATTATACTGTAGTTCGGCCGAAATGTAAATAAGAAAACGACGAATAAATAAATTCCTTCTATATATAGAAAAAAGTAAGTCTTGTAGTTCTCCGCCGATATATATAGAAAAGTTTAGTTGAGGGCATATATAGAAAAAAGTAAAATGAAAATACTTTAGTCCTATATATAGAAAGCAAGAAAGTAATTCAGTCTAAAACTTCCTCCGCCCACTATATATAGAAAAGAAAAAAAGTTATATATAGAAGCTAAAGAGTTCAGTCTTCCCCCCGCGACATATATATAGGAAGAAAAAGAAATTATGTATATAAGTCATAAGAGTTCAGTCTGACTATATATAGAGAAAAAAGTTTTTTAGTTTAGTCTATATATAGAAGCCGGGAAGTTCCGTCGAATACTTCGGCCACATATATATAGAAGAGTATATATAGAAAAAAGAAAAAGCCCATCTCAAAGCATATATAGAGCTCGGAGCACAGGCTGGAAGAGGAATTAAGGCGGAGTAGTTCGAAACCAATAAAACAATATAGAGTCTTTAGTAAAGCAGAATGGGTTCGGTCGAAGACGCTTTATAAAAAAAAGAAAAAAGAGCTATAACAAGTGAGAAGTTCGGTCGACACCTACTCCGCCGACTTTTCTTAGCGTCTTCACTTAATTATAGCATTACTTTTTACTAAAATTTAAAAAAGTTTTAATGATTTATTAAATTATTAAATTAATAGCTCACCGACGAACGACCGACCGAACCTTCCCGCTTCCCCTCCTGACCGAATTACTTGTCCTATATATAGAAGACCGAACTACTTTATCTTATCCTATATATAAAAGGAAGACTGAACTACTAGCTTTACTATATATATATAAGTGATAGAGGTATTTCTATATATAGGGATACTTTATTGTATACTTTATTCTTATACTTATATGTTCAAGTTGGACGAACAAGTTATATTTTAACCTCTATATTTTCCAGACCTATAAATAGGTTCCATATTATGATTACGAATGTCTTCTTTGAACACTTCACTTAAATCTGCGGAATAAGCAAAACGGCCTGCAAAGTATACAAAACATTTTTGATTTACTCCTACTGGAACAAAAACATAAGTTGTCGCTGGAGTTATAGCAGAACCACCAAATCCATCAAAGCCAAGTGCAGTGCTACCCCAAAGTTGTTCAAAAGTATATACTTCAAAATCATCTACTGTAGGCTGGTCTTTCCCAGGACTAAGTCTAAACGGTAAATCTTCTTCTATTAATAAAAGCTCTCTGGCCATCTCTGTAAGTTTACTCATAGTTAACTCTCCTTGTATTTTACATCTAAAAGCTTTTTCATCGCTTCTTTTGTAACAGCTTCGTCAAAGAAAACCGCCGGTGGATTTCCACGTAAAACTTTAATCCAGCCGCAATCTAAAAGAAAATCATCAGGAGCATCTATGTTATTTTTCACTAACTTTGATTTAGTATATTCCTCTGAGTAAAATAAAGTCACAAGGTCAGACGCAAGAGATGCGTGTCCCATATACTGACAAGAGTAAGTATTTCCAAGCGGATCAATCCAGCCATAATCAAAGTGTTCATTGTTTATAATGCTTCTAAATAAATCATAGTGAGTAGAAAGTGAGGGCCAAGTATCTGACTCTATAATTGCGATACATTCTGGTTCATAGAAAGTATGATAGCCACCTACTTTATTCATTACGATAGGCATGATTTCTTTTGCGCCGTACTTTTCAATTACGTCTCTAATATACCAATATGAACAAGCTTCTTCTAAGTCATCTATATATTCCCAAGCTTCAATATCACCCCAAGATTTTCTATAAATACAATATTTTGTTTTCATAATTAAACCTCTTTAAACTTAACAGAAATAGTTTCAGCAAAGTCAATAGCTTTTCTCAGCTCTAAAGCAAAAGCCCAAACATCTAGTAAGTCATTACTAGAAACATCGATAGCAAACTGTTTTTTATTATTTTTAGAATAAGGTTGAAATTTATACTCTTCTGGAATACCTTGATAGTAAAAGTACGTTCCGTCGGCTTTATATAACTCTAAGTCGTGCAAGTCTAGTTCAACAGGACTTTTAATCATAATTTGCCAGTCATGAAAATTATACTGCCAAATAATATCTACACTTTTATAGCCAGTTTTAATCACAGGACATTTGATAGACTTGGAGTGATGAGTTCCTACTACTTCAGCAATATAATGAGGGAATAATTTTAATAGTCTATCTCGAATAAAGCAGTTATTTTTCCACCAAGCTTCTTTATAACTCATTTGATCGCCTGGTTGATTTTCTACAAACCATTTTTGAATCTTATCATCTAATTCCATAATTTCCTCCAAATATTTTTGTATTTATATTATACATTATATATTTATTAATGTAAACCAAAAATCGACGAAAATTTATAATTCTTCAGCTTCATATCCATAGTGTCGTAACCAAGCAGCAACTATATGTCTATGACAAAAGTCTGAAGATTTTTCATAACAGAGTAAAACTTTATTTTCTAAATCTGCCGCAACTTTATGAGGATCTAGTTTATCTAAAGTTTCTTGTTTATAATAAGTAAAATATAGTTGTTGATAGTAATTATCATTTTGTAATTCTTCAGATAAGCTTTTCCACCAAGCTAGTAATGTTGAATTAGGATATAAATATGGGTAAGATTCTCCTTGCCAAAATTTATTATAGCGGGCAATAGAAACACCTTGTTCTTTATTATATTTTTTAGAAGAAAAATAAGAAGTATAAACCATAAATAAAAACACCTCACTATATTAATATACAGTAAGGTGTTTTGTTAATTATTCAGTTATTTTAGATTTTAGCTCTTGAATTTCGGCTTTTAATTCTTTTACTTCTTGTTTAAGCAACTGAATTTGTCTAACTTCGAGGGCATGTAATTCAGCATATCTTATTCTATAAGTAGTTTTTTCTTCATCAGTTACTATGCCTTGGGTAGCATTAAACCCTTCACCTTCGATAGTAACTATTGCGTAATCCTTATCTGTTAATTCTGCAGCCTGAAGAGCCTCTTGAACATCTTGTGCAATAAAACCCAAATGAGTTCTATCTGAATTAGAATCATTGTACTTGTAAGAAACTGGTTTTAAAGTATCAAATACTTTATCATACTTAGAAATATCATATTTTATAGTATTTTTTAATTTTCTGTCAGAGGTAGTGCCCGCAGCCGCGTTAGCAGTAAGATCCCCTACGAAGTAACCATTAACAGCATGCATTTGTTGAGCATATATCGCATGCCATTGAGCATCCACCGCCCCCAAAGTACTATCTATAGCAACTTGTCCGTTAGTAGCTATAGGTAGTATACTACCTATAGACTTTATTGCTTTTGCAGAAACAATAGTTTGCGTAAAGGTGCCCACATTACCAGATGTTAATGTAGGCGTAGTATTACTGCTAATAAAGCGCGTACCGTAGTCTTTATCATAGTCACCGCTTAATTTTGCACTACCTATACCAGAACCTGGCTTAATTGTAATTGTTTTAGTTTCTGTAAAATCTGTACCGTCGCCAAACCAAGGCATGTTTCTACCACTTGTTTGTACTGTAAACGATACTTCTTGAAGTAATCCAGAAATAGATATTCCATAGTTATAGTTGGTTTCATATGGGTCCGCAGAGTACCACTTACCGTCTACGTTCTGTTCTATATACACATACACATATTGGCCAGACCTATAAGCTTGAGCTCTAAAGGTTATTGTACTCTGAGACTCAGTTCCAGAGAAAACAAAGCCACACGTAGGCTTTCCCTCAGAATCGAGAGGACCCTGGATTGCACCTTCTCTACTAAATTGAATATACGGTTTTGCATAACCTGTACCTAATGAGAGACTGGAGTTACCTTTGGTTAACGTTAACGAGTTAGAAGTTAGCGCTAATCCATTAGGACTTGATAGACCAGTTTGAGTAATTTCGATGTCTCCGATTCTTCCGCTACTTGCCTGGATGTCTCCAGTAAGGTTTACATTATTAGCATGTAAAAAACCCTCTAAGGTTATACCTAGGTTAGTTCCAATAGACAATCCCCAATTGTCTTTATATTGGCCGTTAATAGTCGCCGCACTTCCATTTGGGGTTAAGTATACACTATCTATTCGATCTAAACTATCCATCTCACCTGTAGTAAAAGTAGTTGGAATAATTAACCAGCCAGTATCAGTGAACGCCTGCACAGAGGTATCTTTTGTGTACAATATATAGCAATAACTACCCTGTTTGATATTATTATAAGTAACTTTTTGGATGCTAGAGTGGCTTAAATCAATACTCGATATATTGCTAGAGTACAAGGATTTTTGAAAAGTATGTGCAAATACCCCCGAATCAGCCACACTCTTTGGAACACTCTCAAAATTTAATTCACTTGCTATCATATAGTCATAGCTATATTCCCCATTTGAAGCTATATAAAAACTAAAATAGGGCAAATCTTTAGTGAAAGTAAGCTTAATTCCTGAGATAGTGCCGTCTTGATCTTGGTTTGTTGATTTGTAAACCTTATACTTATCCGTAAGATCATCTGCTCCTCGAGTGATCTCTATAGAGCTATCTTCGCTAAGACTATAGTCACCTAAGTTAAGCTCATCAAGACCTTTTATATTATAACAGTTGCTTATATTCAGGATTTCTTCAGTCTCTTCTAAAGGTTTAGACTTAAATATAGCCCCAGTTACAGGTTTGCCTTCATTGTCTGTACCAACTGTATCAGTTCCAATATAAAACCCTCCAACTTCACCAGTTATAGCCCTGATGTTACCACTCGCAGAAACATTAAAATTTTCCCCAGCAGTTATAACTAGAGGATCCGCACAGTTTGGTAATAAAACCCAACCAGTATCTTTTCCAAGGTCATTGCTTGAATTTTTTCTATAGACTATATAAATATAGTCATTTTTTTTAATATTAGTATAAGTAACTTTAGTATAGTCCTTTAACTTATAGCCAGACGTTTGGCTCCCACTAGTTGTAGCTTTTATATCTCCAGCTTGGTCGGCATATTCCCCATCGCTCTCTCCTGTAGGGATATGCGTTGCCCTATTGGTCCCAGGAGTTCTAAGACTACTTGCAATAGTATAATCAAAAGAAGTTTCAGCATCTGATTTAATATAAATAGTGAAGTTAGGTATATCTGTATCAAAAATAACTTTCAGTATAGATTTACTTGCTGGTACTAACTGATTAGTTGATTTATAACAAATATATCCAAAGTCATCAGATAGATCGTGACTAGGGTCTCGTTCAAAGGTTTGATTAGTCCCTGCCTCGCTAATTTCGTCGCCATCAGCTATATGGTATACTTTAGAAACAGACCCCTGTATACTATTAATCCGTACTGAATAATTAGAGTCAGTAGTGGTAGTTTGTAAACTATTTTCGTTAACTTCAAATCCAGCGAGTTTAACTGTACCAGCCTTAGCGTCTGCATTAAAAACAACAATTTCTCTTGCTTCAGCTTCTGCTTTTTCCTCGTCGGTAGCATTTTCAGGAAGTATAATTTCCTCCCCGTTAGCATCTACTTTATTACCCTCGGCATTTTTCTTAACTACTTTTATACCATCAGCATTTAAACCTGCGACATCTATATTAGTTGAGCTTATTTTACCATTAATGGTAGCATTTTCTGCGATTGTAAGATTTTTTGTAGTAAGGTTCCCTTCAGTATCTACTGAAAAATTCTTACCTAGTTTAATACCATCATCACCTAAATATACACCGGTATTAGTTTTTCCGGCCTCAACATAGCTATTTCCAAAATCATTAGTGTATAATCCCGTATCACTAACCTC
>JAEIGA010015701.1_pt1 | contig 11526 bp, 22 predicted proteins | sample 9270691 | NCBI WGS metagenome assembly JAEIGA01 (sample SAMN17057246, study PRJNA624740) | gut metagenome | biome: biome; isolation source: fecal sample | host: Bos grunniens | place: China: Xizang | collected 2019
ATTTTTGGAAATTTTTTGGAAAAAGTTTTGGGCAAAAAAATAAAAGGGAGACTCTATTAAAGAGTCTCCCTTATTTTTATTTCTGGTAATTTACCTCTGCTTCAATTAAGTTTGTAAGGTATAAGGTGAGGTCGCCCACGATTGTAGGAAGATATGTCTTCGCTTCGTCGGTCAATAGACCCAGAACCGCATCCAGCGTAGCTTGGAAAGCAACCTCCTGAGCCGCAGCATCAAATTTGCCTTCTTTTTTCAAAGTTTCAACATAAGTTTGGTTTGTTGCTATTACACATTTTGAAACGATTTCGCTTACAATACCGATGTATTTGTCAGCTTTATCGCTCGCTGTAGCTTCTTGTAAATCTTTTGTTTTTGATTTAATGTAAGCTACTAAATAGCCGGTTAATACGGCCAATAGTGGGATTAAAACCACTTCAAAGATTACAGGTAACATTTCTAACATAATCAATTAGCCTCCTTTTTTTCCTCTACTTCATATATTTCTAACACGCCATTTGAATCGACGGTTAATTTAAAATATCTACTAGAATCGTCTTTACATTGAAGATAAAGACCATTTGAATAAACTTGACCAAATTGAATAGTATTAATGTCTGTTTTTGTAACCGAAACTGTTTCGTCCCCAATTAATTTTAAGACTAATCCACCTTCTTCTACAGAAACAGTATCTTCATTAGGTCCAACCGCAATTTTTGAAAAGAATACTGGTGGATTTATGACGTTTCCATAAAAGCTCATAAAGTTACCCCCTTACCAGAATAGTCAATTAAAACAAAATGCTTCTATGAATCTAAACACTTTATTGATTTAATATAACTATTTTTTCCTTCTAAGTTAATTTCAAATATTCCAGTTCCCCCCACATAAAATTCTCCGTCTCCATTAATTTGAAATTTGGAGTTTGGAGCAGCATGGATACCTATATGATCAATTTTCCAAGGGTCTTCAAATATTAAAGTTTCTCCCTGAGATAAAAAAGTTTGTCTCATTTTATTTTACCCCCTTATTAATATAAACTATCTGTGATTTCACTTAAACTAATAGACATCATACCATTATAACTCAATGGTATGGTTAATCGATCTATAATAAACTGACCTCGCACTTCATCAGTGGCTATGCGAACCTTTCTATTTACATCTAAATTATAGATTGGAACGGTTGATAGATTAACTGAACGAGTAAAAGAGGTAAAATTATTTAGCTCTTCATCCATTATGGTTTTTGCGGCTGTCGGGAATGAAGCGATTGAAAAAGCGGTTTGTAAATCTTCATCTAGCTTTATTGGAGTATAAGTTAAAGTTGTTGCTGGAACTGTTTCAGTAATATAGAACAATAAAGGTGGGACATTAGGCTCAAACAATACTGTTGATTTTTTGTTGCTAGCCACTTTGGTTCTATCACCTATATTAGGTATTGAAATTGCTTCAAATTGAGAATTACCATCCAAAAATTCTAACCAATAAAGCATAGTATTTGGATCTGCCAATTTCGCCAAATTCCATCCCATTTCCCCATTTTCATCTCTATAAACGTCTGGCCAAAAACCCTTAATATCAGTATAATATTGTTCATAACCAGATTTTCCATTACTAAACATCTAAGGGTTGCGTTCCCTCATTTGGTATAGATAATCATCATCTTGTCCATGAGCGTGAAAATCTTCTGCCATCTAATATATTAATTCTCGCCAATCAACATACTTATTTGAAGTTTGAAAATTTGTTAAATCTCCCGAATAAACTTCTATATTGCTAATAGCTAGCGATTCAAGCGTTCCCTCTGGATCGTTTAAATAAATTCTTTTTCGAGTTCCTAATAAAGAGGACTCTATGGCAATAATTTTATATACTTTTTCTTCTTCTTTGTTTGTTTCTTCTTTCCCATTTATTCGTATAAAATTATCCACTACTAAATTACGACCCTCTTCAATCTCTTTATTAAAATTGCGGACACTCATAGAAAAGTATGGTGCGGTTTTGCGAGGGTGGATTAACTAATTAGGATGATATTTTAGTGCTTTCCAGTCCTAATATTCTGTCGTCTGCGGTTTACCAACTTCTCCTATTTCTTCTCCAGAAGCATAATAAACTACCCTATCCCATGAAGTATATTTGACAGGTTTTTTATCTATTGCGTATCTCAGATGTATTGGATGTTTATTTTCTGTCTCCCCATAGACAATAAAGTCATTCTTTACTTTATCAATACCTGGATTAATGCTAATAGAATTGACTAATTCATTATCAAGAAACTCGAAAATAAATTCCTCTCCATTATCTTTCATTACAACAGCATCCCCATCAACATAAAAAGATACGGGGGTCCAAGAGGTATCAAGATAAGTTTTCTTCTTCTGATAAATAAATTTGCCATTTAAATCATAGAAATATTCATAAGAATTACCAAACATTGAATTAATTTTATCAAGCGTGGCAGTTATTGTTTCCCCTGGTTGCGCAATAAGATCGCCATTAAATACAATAGGAGTTGCTTCATAACCCGCTATATCTCCGTATGATAATTTATATAATAAAAAATACCCTTGATCATTTTTGAATAAAGGCTAACTTTCTAATTCAGTATTTGTATTAAAAGTTGAAAAATTCATACCATCAACACAATCTTCAAATCCTGTACTAGGCAGAGGTTGACCCACTACCCATTCTTCATTTACCTTTAAACCGGTCTCTAATTCTGTTTGAATTTGATAATCTAATTCTATTGGCAACCCAGTATTTGAATCTACTTTTTGCTTAATATATAAATCACTCTATCCAATATATTTTAGCATTTTTGGCGCATATTCATCCAAATCATTAATATAGATATTCTCAAGTCTTTCATTGCCGAGGGTATAAACCATATCTTTAATAACATTTTTTATTTCATATTTTCGTTTTATATAAGTTTGGGTTTCTTCATTCAGTTCTTCTATAGAGTCAAGTATAGTTGATTGACCAAAATGTCCGCTTACCTCTCCATTCAATAATACCATCTTATCTTTTCCAGATATAGAGATTGAAACCGAAGAAGTAGATATTGAAGAAGAGAAATTAGTGATCACATATACTCCTTGAGGAAACCATAAAATTTCAGGATATTTGGTTTGGTCAATAAAATTATACAATCCTATTTCCAATTTATATTTGGTATTTAATGTCCAAATAAAATTATTTAAATCTATACCTTCTGAAATCATCTATAAAGAACAGGATCTGCGGACGGCGCTTTTACCGTCCACATTAATCGATCCTGAAACAATCTTGCCCTCTATTCGTTCCACCGGTTTTTCATCAAATGTAAGGGCGGTAATTCGACCATAAATGGTTTTTTGTTTATATTTTGATAAATCAGATAAAAAATTTAAATCTGTTAAATAATTCATTTACTTACCCCCTTAAACTGGAAAGTCTGGAACTACAATATCAAAGTAGTTATCGGGTCCGACATAGCAATAAGAGCATTCTAAATTTGATCCCAAAGCCAAATCAGTAATTGTTATATCTTTTAATGTCAAAGAGTCAATTACTAACAATTTCTATTTTTCACCGCGAGTATTAGTATAAGCCAATATATTATTAACTTCCTTGTCTTTTAAACCAAGATTACCTACGATTTCATTAACAGTTAAAATTTTATAGAAATAAGTTCCACTTACAGATTTTTCAGTTCCTATTACTTCTTTTAGGGTTATACTTTCAGTATTAGAGAATCCTTTGTTTGCTTTAAAAGTTGGAACATTAGCATAATAAACATCAAGAATTATGTTTGGAGGAACACTAATAATTATATCATTGTCATCCTCAGAAGGAATTCCAATATATTGATATTCTATACGTGATAATTGAATACCACCTTGATTATAAAATTGAATACGCAGACCACTCTAAGTTATATTGTAGTCAATCGACTACCCATTGCGCATTTTAAGAGTAATCGTATAATATTCTGTTCTTGAATCTCCATAAAACCATAACTCTTTAATATTTTTTTCGTGCCAAATACTAATTTGTTGATTAAGATTACTTAAATTAGTTTCATTTAGAGTGGTTACTTTAATTGAAGATTCATTCAATAACTCAACAGTTTCCAATTTTGCTTCAAATTCATTATCCTCTATCTCAATAGCAGTGGTATTAAAAGTGTGAAGCATGCGGCCTAGGCCGTCAGTGGGTTGTAAGGAAACATTTAACAAACGAACTAAGTAATTACCCTCAGTAGTTGTTTTTAATAGTTTTGTCTTTCCATTATTAAGCCAATCCAATACTTCTAATTTAAACTGGCGTTCTTTAGAAAAATTACTATGGGTTAAATCGGTAGATTTGAGTTCATTTAATTCTCCATAATCTACCTTAAATTCATTGGTTGGGTCTTCTAAATAAGAGATTAAACCAGAAATACTAAATTCTTTATATTTCACTTGTCCATTTCGGAAAATATATGGGTGTTTGCCACCAATAGTGTCTTGTTTAGATTCAAGAATATTGTTTTTCATTGAAGATACTTTAGGGTTAAAAGCAATTCTCAATTGCCGCTCTTCATCACACAAATACATATCTTCAAACTTAGCTGTTACAATCGGAGAGATAATTTTTAGAGAATAAAGACCATAATTATTTACCTATTGTAAAGCATACTAGTATTCGACCCCATGTTCAACATTATAATCTTTTATTAATATGGGATCAAAACTGTTTTCTTCCTTAGATAAATACCAAGAATAGAAATTTTCAATTTTAAAAATTTCTACCCAAGAGGAAAAGTTATCTTTACTTGACGCTTTAGTAATTATCCAACGACCATAATTAGCAGAATCAGAGGCGGCCAGGCTAGGGCCCGCTTTAACCGCCAATTCCGCACAACCATTTTCTTCGTTAAAGCGAACTATAGGAATTAGTTGATAATCAGGATTTAAAATTTCTGTATTTACCGCCGAATCTACCTATTGATAAGCTTTATATCCACTCATAGTTTCAATATGCCATTCTACAGTATAATTATATCCTGTTTTTTGAGCATATTTAAAGCGATAAGTTTCTGTATAATTTTGATTTTCCTAATTTTGTTCTAAATAATTTGCCAACTTATTTTCACTTTGTTCAATTATTTGACCATTTTCATCTTTTAAAACAAAATAAGAGGAATATAATAAATCTTCAAAATCGTTAGTTGTATATACTCCGATCCAATTCTCGCCCTATTGGTTTAACTACAAAGTTGGAACGCTAATTAATTTACATACTCCAACAGTTGAAAAATATCCTATTGTTTTTGTAGCGTCAGCGTCAATAAAAGCAACTTGAATTTTATAATGGTCACTTAAATTAAAATTTTTATCCTTAGTGATTTCAAACTGAATTTCATTTGGCTAAAATCCTTCAATTGTTTGTGTTAGTAATAATTTGTCAGAAATTAAATTTTTTATTTTTATAACATATCCCACAATAGAAGAAGGATTAGTTCCTTTATTAATTTGATAAGGAATTGTAAATTTTATCTTTTGATTTGATAAAACCGCAGGAGGAAGCTGTCCTTCTATGGTTGGTGGATATAATAACATATTATTCTTCCTCCTTTTCAATTTGCTATTCAGCTTCTGGAATAAACTGAATTAACTAATTAAGGGCTTGAAGACACTGCGCCATTGTCACAGTGTCCTCTCCCCTTGTTGATATTGTCATAAGACCGTCAAAAATTTGATTAAGTCTTTGTTTTATAATTAAATTAGTCATTTAATTTATCCTCCTTTTTCTCTTTAGTTGTATCGAGCTCCACTAGCATTAGCTGCCAATGAAATCAATTCTTCTAACGTAATATTCTCTTTATCACCTACTACATACCAAGATGAATCAGTCCAATATACTCGACTACTGTCTTCAGTACACTTGCTTAATAAATATCCTCGTAAACAATCTATAATATAATCGTTTATTTTAGATCCAACAAAGTCTTTATCGCTACCAACTCCAAATTTTCGAAGATATAAATCAGTAATATAAGTATTTCCGGCCATATCAATCCACATACCTTGAGAAATTGACTTATCTCTTTTAAAAAGTTCTCCAAACACGCCTTCGCTTGCGGTAGAATTTATCTTAACCTTAAACACTTCTGTCGAATTAATATCTCCGCCTAAAGAATATTCTAAATTATGTTCAGTGATACCAAAGATAGTTGAAATCGTCTAAGTTAAAACTTTATTAGCATTTGTATTTTTTGGATCTCTATCATTACGAGTTACAATCCAATCCGGTTTCATCTAATACACATCTAAAACTATCTCGTTTGTGTTAGAAATGGTCATTAAGTGTCGTTGCGCTGCGTTATAAGATACGATAGAGGCCGAATAACCTTCTGGGAATGGATAATATAATTTTGAATCTTCTTGATAACCTCCATTTATAGTTTGTGAAGTATCTAAAGAATTTAACTATTTATTTTCCTTCGTACTGTCAACCAATACTTTAAAACATACGTCATCATCTCTTATTTCTGAGGTTAATTCAACTTTATATTTGGTAACTTCTTTCTCATTAACCACCACACCTTCTTCTGAAGTTAGTACCAATGAGCACGTAGATAAGTTTTCATTATTGAAATAAGATAACTCATTTACACCAAGGTCAAAATTAGGTCTAACATCTAAGAAGTGAGTGCATCTAACCCAAGTTTTATCTTTATCTGTTGAATCATATAAAGGAACAATAGTATTTAAATAAATATCATAATATTCATCCTTACCACCTTTAGAAACTTTAATTGTTATCATATTAGCTTCATATCTCATATAATTTTGACTTAAAAAATCACCTACAAAACCTGTACTGCCAGAATATTTTAATGTAGAATCTTTAAGCTCTAAATTTCCAACTTTTATAGAATTCGCCGACATGACTCCGTTATATCCTGATTCTACACGAGGCAAATCAAATATATAACTTGAATCAGAATCATAACCCATGAAAAACCCATTGTTTTCTTCGGTTGACAATTTTAATTTTCTCTTAACAGAATTAGCTAAACCACTTTCACTTAATAAGTTGAATCTATCAGATTTAATACTTCCATTGATTAAATCTATAGACATTCCATCCTCTGGAGAATTTAATTTCATTATATTATCTTTTGGGGAAAAATCAACAACATTCTTTTTATTATAAACCATATGTAACTTTGGATCATCCAAATCCAAAAGCATACCATTAGTTTGTTCTTCTTTTAGTTTCCAAGCGCCTTCATTTAACTAATACTAAGCTGAGGTTATAGTGCTATTATTGCCGTCAAATAATATGCGGCCCGCACCTGATTTTCCTATGAACGCGGTTCCATCTTCTTTAAAACCGAATGCTTGCGCGCCGTCGGAGAAACCATAAAGCCCGTGATTAATCTGATCCGACGTATCTTTGATTTTACCCATGAGAACGCCGCTAAATTGATTTTCGCTATTTTTAGAGCCAGCACCAATACAAGGAGACATAATTGAACCTTCACCAACATTGGTTTTTTCGCCATCCCATTCGTTTAAGACCCCATAACCATATTTATCCTAAGTTATTATTATTGGTTGATGCCAAAAAACTATTTCTTCGTTTTCTATGATTTTATATCCTTCTAAATAAGGTATTATATTATTCTCACAATAAATAGGATAAGGTTGTAAATATTGAAACTCTTCATTTGTTACAATAGTAGGAAGTCCTGTTAAAGAAGTTTTATTTAATTCACTACCATTGACATCAATTAGGGTGTTGTCTTTAGAGGATTTAACTCTTATTCTCCACGATACTCCAGAGAAACTAATAACACCTTCTGACCCTGTCCAGTAAAGATATTTGCGATTTGGTATTTTAACAATAGCCTCAACTGCTTCATCTAAATTAAATTTTATTTCTTTTGACCCTTCAGTCAATTTTACATCCACAATTTTGGTCGAATTATCTGATAAATACAATACAATTTGTGGGGTTAAATCACTACATATTTCCATACACTTTATTTTGTCCCACTCATAATTTGAAAGAGTTAAAGTGTTTTCTCCTTGTATGAAAGAAGAATACTTATTACTAATCAAATATATTTCAGGACTTCTGTTTGTAATATCAACCCCGTTTTGGTCAAGCATTTTTCCTAAACTTGTATCTTGTGAATGAGGATTTGAAGTATAAACAATATTTCCATTCTCATCCTCAACTAAATAAGTATAATATCCTTCAGAGTCTATATCATCAACTTTAAAGTTCCAATCTAATTCTGATTCGTATTTATATTCTTCACCTGCAAACTCCATAATAGGGGACTTACACTCATTATCCAAAGTATTTATAATTCTTTCATAACTATTTACTAAAATCTTCTAATCTTTTGAAATTGAAAAAGAAGAAGAGGAATCTTTATATTCAACAATCATCAAAGGTAAATTCTAACTACTATCCGATATTTCTGAGATCGATTTAACAGTTCCCAAAACAGAATCAGCGTTTTGTGAACTGCAAAGAGTTACTTTTCCTGCATCAACATAGCTTTTAAAAGTGTTAGCACCAAACTAAGTGCCTGCCACAATACCGCTTATTCTACCTATATAATAGATCCACCACGTCTGCTTAAGCTATCCATCTGACTTCACTGTTTGTTCAACGCAATCAATCATAAGCAGTTTATGCCAATAATTTATCCCGTAGTCATGACATAAATATTGTGTAGATTTTTTTTGTAAACTAGCTAAATTAGCTGCACTTCCCTCAAGTGTAATTTTATGGATTCTACCTTGACAAGCAAAAGGAGAATTAGAGTTTTTAACAAAGCTTAGTTTAGATTCCTCGCCTCCAAGCTAATCATATTTTAAATTACTATTTATAACCGAAACCCAATTTCCTTGTTTTTCTGTGTTTCGTTTTAAATTAAATGTAGATATATCTTCTTTTTCTTCACTCATAAATAATTTTAATCCAATTGAATTATTATTATTTAATGGTGCTCCAAAAGAATCATAATTGATATAAGCCGGAGCCTAAACTCCAGAAACTCTTTTTATTAAAGTATCTTCCTAAGCTTTATAACCAATCGCTATAGGACTTTCTACTTCTATATACTTAGGATTGTTAGCAGTACCTATATTAATACGGCACTATAAAATATCAGAAATAATATCTTGCTAAGCCTCATCATTAAAAACAATTACAACTTTAGTAATATTGTCTTCAAATACTATAGAAAATTTTACTGAGTTTGAAGAATAGCTTTTGTTTGCGGATTGCTATCCTACTTCGCTCCAATCATCCTATTGCTAACTTTTCCATTTACACTAAAGTGTTTGAGCAATTAAAAGTAAATCTTCTTCTGTTTTGTCTTTGTTAATAATATGTGGTTGTAAAATCATTTTAGGTGTGCCATTTGTAAAGTAATTATATAAACAACTGACTTCTGGATTCTGATAAAACATACCAAACTTATAATCGGTTCCAGCGGTCTGATATCCACCAAAAGCAAATAAGATATTGCCTTCATCGCAATAACTATAATCATTATCATAATATATTTTACAACTAATTTTATTATTTAAATAAGTTGGAACATAAACATCTCTTATTCCAAATCCTAACTTGACTTCAGTTAAAGAATCAGTCTCATAAGTTGATGTAATAGTGAATGATTCTATAGATTCAAAATTATTATACACAGCATTATCAGGCTGATATTCTTTATATAAATCGTTACCAAGAGGATGCTGTAGCATGGTTCCCCCAGTCGGAATAGTCCATACAACTTCAATTTTTTTAAATTCTCTTGCTTGCGGCAAAGTCGCTCTAATGGTTTTTACTGTTCGAGCCTATACAGAATCATCAATTCGATAATCTTGACCATAAAAGTCGAACACAGTGCCTTCATCGCAAGATAAAGCAATAATACCTGATACATTCTATGAAAAATCAGTATTCTAATATGTTAATATATTAGACTCAACAACTAAATTACTTGCTACATCTTGTTCATTTAGTACAATAGTTTTTAAAGCCTTAAAAGATTTTGTTGGTTCTTTTGAAGCAAAATTAACTTTGCCCTCATTCACTTCAATGGCTTTCCATCCAAGACCTGCTTTATTATCTTCTACTTCAAAACTATTCTCAAAGTATTCAACTTTATTTCCTAAACCTACATATTCGTATTTACTATTATCAGTTTTTTGAATCAAACGAAGGTTTAGGTTTTTGTCAGTAGATGAACCAGATTTATAAAATTCATCTTGAGTGCGGTCTGGTGTTAGCAATAAATTATAATCATTTTCAAACTCTTCTTGGCCGTATCCAAATCCTACATTTAAGTGACGAAGTTCTATAATTCCATCAGGCTAGTCACCATATCTATCCTGTAGATTGGTAATTGAAGTCAAGCCCTGGCTTTTAAAATTATTATCCTAATACATATAAATTATACCGCCAACAATATTCCCAATACTTGCGATATCGTAAATGTTAGACTAGTATGTAATGCCAGAATAATTATATATATTACCTATCATATCTTTAGAATCTAACTCGATCCTGTTAAAACTATAGCCTTCTGAATCTTCTAAAATGTTATTTAAATCTCGGTCCCAAAATCCTTCGGGCAAGGCTGTAACCTTATTTTTAGTACTTACAAAAATAATTCCTATACCATAATCCCCTGATATTATATTGTAAATCGATAAATTAGATTTTAATCCAACTCTTAAAAAGAAACGAGTTAAGTCTGACTCAATATAGTTTTGACTTTTATTTTTATCTATTAAATCAGTAACAGCTATATCGCCTTTAGAAATAATTTTATAGCTTCTTCCCGATTCAGCTTCTGAAGCAATTATCTAATATTTTTCATTTTCCTCAACATCTATAATATTTTGATAAATAGGAATAAATCTATCTTTAGGAGAAATATAATTTACTCCTTTATTTTTATCTTCGTTTTCCACATAACGTCCTATAATGATTTTTTTGGCGCTAAAATCTCCCTAAGGAATCATTACATATACTTGATTATCTTTCTTATAAGAAGTATCGTCTGTGTAAGCATCAAATTTAATATCACCATCACTAACTTGATAATACCCTTTTTCTTTATTGCTATCATCGGTAATAGTATATACCAAGGTTTTATCATATCCAACGGTTTCAAGTTTGGTTTGTATTAATTGCGCTAAGGCCGAAGCCGCGTTTTCTACAGTACCATCGTTAAAAATCATAATATCATTTCTCCTTTCTCTCCTTTTATATATTTAAAATTTTATTCAAAAACATTATCTATAATTGCCCAAATAGAAAAAGGGAGCGGTTTTATCCGCTCCCTTAATTTTAATCTTTGCGATTAGCATATTGACTTACTCTAATGAATAAGTTGTTAAATGCTTCTTCGATTTCTTTCTAATTCACTGCGTCTGGGAATTCTGCGTGAATTGTAATGTTTTGCTCTATGCCGTCATTGGTTGATGCGATTGCGGTTGGGGCGATTGAGCGATTCGTAGGAACCGCG
>JAEIGA010015702.1_pt1 | contig 11526 bp, 12 predicted proteins | sample 9270691 | NCBI WGS metagenome assembly JAEIGA01 (sample SAMN17057246, study PRJNA624740) | gut metagenome | biome: biome; isolation source: fecal sample | host: Bos grunniens | place: China: Xizang | collected 2019
GATGCTTCTGCCGTATTGAAGGTCGGAAACGGAATCGTAAATATCAATGGTGCAAACACCGCCGCACCCGCATATGTAGCCAACGCATTACCACCTTCGCGCTGACTGCGCCATTCCATATTCTTCTGCTGAGTATCCGATTGCGCCGTTTCTACATATCCTCTGGTTTGGGTGATGACACGTTCACCTACACCAATCATCAACACCAACACCACCAACAAACCCGCAATCACCTTCTTGCCCCAACTGATCACCTTTTTAGAAGCAAAGACAAGATGGGCAAACACTGCTAGGAAAAGCGCTAAGCCCACGGCTGTACGCATAAAGAAAAGCACCAATCCCGCCAACAAACCTGGCCATAGTCCGCGAAAGGTCATGCGATTTCCCGATGATAATACCTCGTCCAACTTATCCACAGCCATACAACATACAAACACCATCTCCGACTCCTTCATCATCGTGGAGCACCAATAGATCATATTGGGATTGAGGCAAACGAAGATAGCAGCCAATCGGGCAGTACCCAATCCAAAATGCCGTTTAGCAATATTATAAACACATTTTGCGCAATAGGCACTAACCACACACTTCACCACCAATGGGATAAACACATCGCTTATTCCCCCCGTCAATACATATTCCACCGCCAACCACATCGGATAGCCTACATCATCAATAGCAGACATATATACATTCTTTATCAGTTGGGATAGCGTGAATGGCGATTCCCCTACCAACCATTCTGCCAAGCCATGCGCAAAGTCCATGAACCACACAGTATCCGCCGTATCACCAAAGGTAGTACCATAATGATTCGGATTGAAAATAAAGTACATATACATCACCCATATCAACCGGATTAGCAAGCCCGCGCCTACTATCCGCTGCAGGAATAATTTCTCACTAACTCGTGCCCAATTGATCGCCATCTCACGCCCGAGTACAAAGAACAGCACCACCGATATGCTGGCCACAATAACCAGCTCCGAAGCGGGTACATAACCAAATGCCATCCAGCAGGCCACCATCGCCACAAAGAAACATACGATGGATCTTCTCACCAGCCAACGAGGATAACGTCTATCATACTGCAATGGCATATTTATATCCATGCCATAACTACGCACAAATCGCTCGCGCCATCCACGCGGTCGAGACATCTTATTTATAGTAGAATTCTGTATCACAATAGTTTTATATTTTTTAGTTTAGAGGCGAAAGGTTAAAGGCGAGAGGCACGGAGTTTTCTTTTGCATTGTACTATTTTATCCGTGAGCGCCGTACCCAACACTTTCTGCGTGATAAACATCTTCACCTTCTGCCACTTTGTACGTTCTACCCAACTACCTGCAAAATGATGAATACAATAGGTATTCTTTGTCAACTTCAGCACGCGCGTGCTGGTCAATGGGCAGAAGTAATCTACTGGGAATACATGCAAATCATCCTTATACACCCCATACTCGCCATTGATTACAAAGCCGCCATCTACCATGATCTTAGCAATCGTCTGCGTATTTGGTGTCATATCCAATGTACCATCCTCCATGCGGAAATGGCGATTCTCGTCGTAATACGCCAATTGCTCTGTCACCCATACGCCGTGTGGCGCACTAGCCATCAGTCCCGTGACTGGCGCATTGCTCATACTCGCCTCATAGCCCGTAAAAGCGGGCAAATGCATCAGGTCATCCAATGGGCGAAGTATCTCCACATCGGTGTCCATATATACTCCTCCCTCACGCTCCAATGCCCATAGGCGTATGTAGTCTGTTACGAATGCGAACTTACGTGCCTCGTAGGCCTCCTTCACGTAGGGTACACTATTGATATCAAAGGTGTCTTCGTTCCACAAACGAAGCTCGTACTCTGGGAGATATTTCTTCCAACTCTCGATGCATTTCAGGGCTAGTTCGGGCATGGGCTTGCCTCCGAACCAGCAATAATGGATAACCTTCGGTATGAGGTTATGAGGTGAGGAGGTTATGAGGTTATTAGGCATATTATTTATTGTTTCCATTGGATGAGGTTTGTTTTCTAATATAAGTCAATGAAACTATCATTTTATCAATTTCGTCTATTTGATTTTCTATTTTTATAAACTCGTTCTCACTTAGATATCCTAAATCATGAGCAATATCCAGTTGTGCATATAATTCCATTAATGAACCATATGCTATATTCAAGAAATGTGATTGATCCTTAGTAGACAATCGTGCCATACCTTCCACAATATTTGAAGGAACAGATATAGCAGCACGGCGCATTTGTCCACATAGCGCAAAGCGCTCATCATCGGGGAATTGTTTCAGTAACGCATACACTTGCTTTACTAATTCCTTTGACTTTTGATACACTATTAAATTTTTAAATTTCATAATCCTAATCACCTTTTCACCTAATCACCTTATCACCTCAGCCTGTCAACAATTCTGTTGCAGGCTTTCCCATCCCCATACGGGTTAACTGCTTCGCTCATGCGGCGATAGGTGTCGGCATCGTCAAGCAACATGCTTACGCCTTGCTCAATCTTCTCGCGATTGGTGCCTACTAAGAGTACCGTACCGGCCTCTACGGCCTCGGGGCGCTCGGTTGTATCGCGCATCACCAATACAGGCTTACCCAATCCAGGTGCTTCCTCTTGTACCCCACCCGAGTCGGTGAGGATCAAAGTGCTATGCTGCATCATATACACAAATGGCAGATAGTCTAGTGGTTCAATCAAGAATACATTCTCCGCCTTCTCGCCCAAAATCTCCAACACAGGCTTGCGCACATTAGGGTTCAAGTGCATTGGATATACAAAATCCACGTCCTTGTATTGCTCCGCCAAGTGCTTGATAGCGTGGCAGATATTCAGGAATCCCTCGCCGAAGTTCTCACGGCGATGACCCGTAATCAGCACCATACGACGACTGCCATCCAAACGCTGCACATCATAGCCCATTTGGTTGATCTTGGCAGCTACTTCATTAGCAAGTGCCTTATCTTCTGCCAATCGCTTTACCACCATCTGCAGCGCATCGATCACAGTATTGCCCGTTACGATAATCTGCTTCTCATCCACATGCTCACGCAAGAGGTTCTCTTTCGCCAATGGCGTTGGCGAGAAGTGATGGGTAGTGATACGCCCTGTGATAAGGCGGTTCATCTCCTCTGGCCATGGGCTGTAGATATTACCAGTACGAAGACCTGCTTCCACATGCCCTACGGGTATCTGTTGGTAGAACGCCGCCAAGGCGGCTGCCATCGAGGTAGTGGTGTCGCCATGTACTAGGACGATATCGGGTTGTACCTCACGGAGCACATCGCGCATACCGAGTAAGATACGCGAGGTGATATCGTAGAGATCCTGATTGGGTTTCATGATATTGAGGTCATACTCAGGTGTGATATCGAATAGCCTGAGCACCTGATCGAGCATCTCACGATGCTGACCGGTCACACATACCACAGTCTGAAACTCCTCAGGCAACTCCTGCAGTTTCTTCACCAGCGGCGCCATCTTTATCGCCTCTGGACGGGTACCGAATACGAGTAATATCTTTTTCATTATATCCTTGTCTTTCAACTTTAAACTTTCAACATTAAACTGTGCTTTAGCGCTTAACCTTTAACCTAATTATCAACTGCTTCACCGCACTTCCCCACTTCATCACCAGTCTTTTCGCTTTTAGCATCCATATTGGTGTTTTGTATGTTCGTTTCATGCTCTCAGGCTGCTTACTCCAATCTACTTTCGCCAACTCTTGAATTGCCAAATCATGATACTCCTTGCTCATCCAGTATTCGAGCAGGCCGTTGACACGGAGTTTGTCAAGCAATGCTTGCCAGTCGCTCTTTAGGTTAGAGGCTAAAGGCGAAAGGCTAGAGGCGATGCTATCCATCCGAAACAACATGTGGTTGTTCGGATGATGCAAATTGCGTGTCGCACGCAGATTTACAGGCACATCGTTGTTGTAGTATGCCAATGGTTCCTCACAAAACGCCACTGGATAATGCATCGCCGTCTTGGCCCATAGAAGAAAGTCCTCACCCAATTTGATTCCCACCGGAAATCCCTCCATCTCGTCAAACACCGTTCTAGGCATAATAGCCGTTATCGAAGTCACTGGCATTGCTCCACTCTCATAATATGCTTTTGGGTAGTTGATATATCCCGTAGGAATATTGAGCGCCACATGCGTCTTGCCTGGCTTGTAATACACATAGTTACATGCATATAACCCCGCCCCTGGGTAATCATTGATAAGTTGCGCCATGCGCTCTAGGTAGGTAGGCTCCCACCAGTCATCCGCATCGAGGAAGGCTATGTAATTGCCACTTGCCTGCACTACACCATTATTGCGCGCAGCGCTGACACCGGCGTTTTGCTGTTTCAGCAGGCGAAAGGCGAAAGGCGAGAGGCGAGAGGCTGGTGTATCGGCTTTGCTGTTTTCCGTGCCTTTAACCTCACGCAACATCGTCTCCACGATGTTTGCGCTCTCATCCGTAGATCCATCATCCACCACAATCAACTCATAATCCGTATATGTTTGAGCCAATACCGATTCAAGCGCCTTGCGAATGTACGATGCCTTGTTGTACAATGGTATGATGATTGAGAATTTCATTTTTTAAAATGTTTAACGAGTTAGTGTTTAGCGATTTAACGAGTCTCATTCGCTCACTCCTTAATTCCTTAATTCGCTCACTCCTTAACTCCTTCATTCATTAATTCTTTAATTCACTCATTCGTTTACTCCTTAAACGCATTTACCAATCTCACAACCACCTCTGCCTCTTCTATCGTCATTGTTGAGCTGATTGGTAAACTCAACTCTTCGCCTGCAATTTGCTCTGTAATTGGTAATGACAACTGTGGCGTATTCCATTCCTCATTGGCATAACACTCTTGCTTATGCGGTGCAATTGGGTAGTGAATCACCGTTCCTACTCCATTATCTGCCAAATATGCTTGCAGTTTATCTCTCCTATTGCCAATTTGCCCATCGCCTTTCACAAAAATGGGGAACAAGTGATATACATTCTCTGTATCCGGTAATCTAGTTGGCAAAGTAATCAACGGATTATTGATATTATCATAATAATACGCCGCTATCGCTTGACGGGCTTTTAAGTCCTCATCCAAGTGACGCAATTTAACATCCAGTACCGCTGCTTGTATCTCATCCAAGCGGCTATTGCGGCCAGTATATTTGAATACATACTTCTTTTGGCTACCATAGTTTGCCAATGCACGAATAGCTGCCGCTAACTCATCATCATCTGTAGTTACCGCACCACCATCGCCTAAGGCACCGAGGTTTTTGCCTGGGTAAAAACTGTGGCCTGCGGCACCGCCGATACTTCCAGTACGGCGATAGTCAATTGGCGATTGGCTATTGGCAATAGACGTGGTGCAGCCATGGGCTTGCGCGTTGTCTTCGACAAGTTTTAGGTTGTATTTTTTGCAGAGTTCGCCGATTTTCTCCGTATAGGCGAGGCGGCCATACAAGTGTACTATACAGATAGCTTTGGTCTTATCTGTGATACGTTCCTCGATAAGGGTATCATCGATCTGCAAGGTTTCTGGATTAGGCTCTACCAATACAGGAACGAGGTTGTTCTCGGTAATAGCCAAGATGGTTGCGATATAGGTATTAGCAGGTACAATGACCTCATCTCCAGGCTTCATCACGCCTAGTTCAATATACGCACGGAATATCCAGATAAGGGCATCTAGTCCATTGGCACAGCCGATGCAATGCTTAGTGCCGATATACTCGGCATAGTGCTTCTCAAACTGCTCGTTCTCCTTGCCTTGCAAGTACCAGCCACTATCCACCACGCGAAGCACTGCCTCGTGGATTTCATCTTTGTATTTAGTCGTTACATCGTGTAACGAAAGAAAAGGGATAATCATACTTTTAATTCATAAAAATCATAAACCACACTACGACCTGCAAAACTTTCTTTTTGACTTACCAAACCATTGTTTAGAAATTTTCCAGCATCTTCTGTTGAAATACCAAAATCTAGATATTTTTTCTTACCTTTATATTTATCAATAATTGTCGCTATAACTAAATCCAACCCACCATTAGCGCGAGCAAAGTCTGAACTCGCCATATATTGAGTGTGCACCATATTGTCATATTCAAAAACTAACACACCAGCTTCCATATGACTGTCATGGTTCGCAACATACAAATGAATAGACTCTGGAAATCGAGTATGTAACAATTTCAACTCCGAAGCTGTATGTACGGCTTTTGTTTGATGGTATTTAGCTAAGACTTGATTCTCAAGCGCAATAAACATTTCAAAATCACATGACTCCACAACTTCAAATCCTTCACGCTTGGCACGAGCTATTTGCGCTTTTCTACCTTTGGGTAATTTAATAGGATTTTCGACAAATTCAATAGTTGTTGATACATCACGCCTAATTATCGTAGCCTCGTTTAACCACAATGCATACAAATCCTCTTGACACGGGTACCTATGATAGATATACGGCATTGGTTTATATATTAAGCTATTTATACCATGCTCTCGCATGTACATTTTTAACGCAGTAAAACAATCAAGCATCACATGTTGCTTCATGGCATAACCACAAATCATACCACCATATGTTAATCCTCCATGTGAACGAAGCTCCGCACCATGAATCGAAGCTGGCAAAAGTCCTACAAGTACATCTTCTTCATAGAATAGCAACGAATTATCCTGAAATCTATCTGCATGATAATCCATATACCCACGTTTGAGCATAAATGTACCATTTTTAGATACATCTATAAAGGCATCCCATAGATGAATGTCTTTCTGGGTATATCTCTTAATCGTAATCATTGATTTTTATAATTAATGAATTCATTATAATCTCGGATATAATCCTCTGCCTCATAATGCTCACTCGCTAAACATAGTAATACCGCACCACTTGAAAAATCATCCAAATCACGCCAAATGCCTGGTACCACCAACAAACCATAATAGGAGCGATTGAGATTAAAGGATTTCTTTTCTGTTCCGTCATCCAAGGTGACTGTAAATGATCCACTTGCAGCCACGATGAGCTGATATAACTCCTTATGCGCATGTGCACCACGACTTTCACCACCTGGTACATCATAGAGATAATATACCCGTTTGATATCAAACGGAACATCCACTCTACTTTCTATTGGAGTCAAATTACCACGCACATCGTGAATCTTACGCAAATCTATGATTCTGCAATCATTTATTGTAGTATGTTTCATGTTCGTTGTTTTAATTCTTTTAGGTTAATAAACTTTTTATAAAAATGAAAAGCCACAAAATGTAGCCACGTGCGTGTAAATCTTTTTGCTTGATAAACCTTAGCACTATTGGCTAGTATAGAGTTGGCATCAGCAACCAATTGCTTCGCAGCTGCATAATTACATTGATACAAATAAAGCAAAAATTCTTTATAAAAAAGTTGCTCTTGCAACATTGCTTCTGTAAAACATGCATCTACAGGGAAAAGTTCGTTTAGATAACGCCGAGTTTCTGCTAAGCCACGATGATACTGCATATACTTAGGATGGTCATACGAGATAAAAGTCGCTGACTCTTCATAAATGCGATATATAACCAGCAAATCAGGCATACATGCAAACTGCGTGTGCTGCGACCAAATCGCTTGCATAGGATAATCTTCCACAGGCAATTTTCGACGCAAGATCTCATCATAATCAATATACTGCAACATCTCACGCCGTATCATCGTTCCAATAGGTTTGAGATAAACGCCTCCTTTATAATTCTGGGAGAAATAAAACTCCTTAGCTTTATCATCAGTCACTGTCAATAGTATAGGATTCAAGCCTTCTTCTTTCACATTTCTTCTCACATAATAGCGATACCCATTTGCACCTAACACGCCCACTTCCGGATGTGATTGTAAATAGTTCTTCTGTTTGTCCAACGCATGTTTATCACAATAATAATCATCACCTGCTATATCTCCTATAAATTCACCCGTACATGCTTTTAGTGTTCGAAAATAATTTGCTGTAATACCCAAATTCTGAGGGCCACTCAATAAGACGACTTGCTCAGGATAACGTTCTGCATATTCTTGACATATTGCCAAAGTATTGTCCGTACTGCAATCCTCACCCACAACGACTTCTAACTCGAAATCGCCCTGCTGGCACAAGATACTATCCAATGTCTGCGCAATAGTATCTTGCTGATTGTATGTGATCACTGCTACCGAGATTTTCATTTCTTACACTTTATTTTATTGGTTTCAATCCGAATATTCCACGAATCGCATTATACAATCGAATGCGATACCTACGACTATACCAATGCCCAGAATACCAAATACGAATATATCTGTATGCCTTTTTATTTCGTTTAATAGGAATACGCTTAACGTCTGTATATTCTGCAGGACTAGCAACATTATAACGAGTATTCGCCATAGATGTTTCACCTGAATCATCCCAACCGATGTTGTTAGACATTGCGATACCAGGATATAGACATAGACCATCCATACGGCGCATAGAACTATACCATTTCACATACCACGTCTTGAGCGTACCACGGAGGTTACCCAATAGCTGGCGACTAAGATGATTCTCACCCATGATATCAAAATCATTCCATTTTTCTCGCCAATAGGCCACATGATCAGCTGTATCTGGATTGAAATGATCCCATGCACGCTTCCATGTTGCCCAACCGCCTGCTGGATATGGACTATCATAGAAGAATGTGGTAGGAAATTGCCCTTTATTGGGATACATCCATGCTGATATATGCATCACTTGCTCATCTTCTTTGTATAGTTCTAGTGCATCATTCAGATAGGTCAAACATCCACGAGTACTTACTATATCATCCTCAAAAGCAATGACTCGTCCATATTGATTCACTACTTGTGTTACCGCATCAATGATATTAGCAGCTAAACCAATATTCGCATCGCGCTCAATCACATGCAATTCTTTGAATCCCTTTTGATTATGCGCTATATTGCGCGTATCATGAATGCTTTTTAGATAGGTTTTATATTCACTTTCAGCACAATACATCATACCATACCGCTTAGTAATATAATTTTCCACTTGCTCTATGGGTGCTACTTCACCTCCCCACTCCCTTGCTCCATCGCAATAAACATACAATATGCTTTCACTTGCGAGGTCATTATTTGCAAGCGCATGCAATGTTCGCCCTAAATGGTCAGGTCGATCATATGCAAAAACGATTATTGGAGCTACTGATTTCATTGATTATTATATTTTTTTCAACAACTACTCTGTTACACCAGTTATTAATGCTGTTTTCATTGTATGTTGTTTATTATTTCCAAATTTCAAGTACCTTTTCTAAGATTGGAGCCATATCGTAGTATTTATACTCAGCCAAGCGGCCACCGAAGATCACATTTTTCTCTTGCGCAGCTAATTGGCGATATTGTTCTGCAAGGGCATTATTACGCTCATCATTCACAGGATAATAAGGCTCCATACCCGCCTTATACTCCATACTATACTCCTCACTCACCACCGTCTTAGGGCAATCATACACTGCCTGACCCAACATATCAAAATGCTTATGCTCAATCACACGCGTATAAGGCTCATCATGCGAAGTATAATTCACCACAGCATTACCCTGGTAATTCGGCATATCCTCTACCCTAGTCTTAAACGCCACCGTACGCCAATCCAATCGACCCAATTGAAAATCAAAATACTCATCCAACTGTCCCGTATAAACAATCTTATTGGCAAGTGCAGTCAACTCTTCACGATGCGCAAAGAAATCACAATTCACACGCACATCTACCCCCTCTAGCAGCTGATCCACCAGCGCATTGTATCCACCCACAGGTATGCCCTGATAGAGATCGTTGAAATAGTTGTTATCATACACAAAGCGCAATGGTAATCGACGGATAATGAATGCAGGCAGATCCTTGCAATCGCGTCCCCATTGTTTCTCGGTATATTCTTTGATGAGTTTCTCGTAGATATCACGCCCCACCAACAACAATGCTTGCTCCTCCAAGTTCTGCGGCTCACGCCCATTGAGCGTAGCCAATGCTTCCGCACGTTGCTCCTCAATCTTGGCTTTTGCTTCAGCGGGAGTGATGACACCCCACATCTGGTGGAAAGTGTTCATATTGAAGGGCAAATTATAGAGCTCGCCTTTGTAGTTCGCCACAGGGCTATTGGTATAGCGATTGAACGGCACCAATGAGTTGACGAAATCCCAAACATGCTTATTGGACGTATGGAAGATATGTGCACCATACTTGTGCACGTGTATGCCTTCAACCTCCTCACAATAGACATTACCACCCAACTGAGGGCGTTTGTCAATCACAAGACAAGTATTGCCATTTTTCTTGGCAAAATACGCAAATGTTGCTCCGTAGAGTCCAGCTCCAACTATGAGATAATCGTAATGTTTCATCTTGTCTTTTTGTATAGTTGATACAACACATCTAACATTTTATAACCAATCCAATATATACTAAATGGCATTAATCGATACGCTTTAATGCATGGTGTAATTATATTTGGATTTTGGTTTTTAGCCCACTCATCCCATTCTTTAGAATATTGCTTTGCTTCTTTATATGGTAGTTTATCTAGCAAAGTACGATACCCATAATTATAACGCTTTGGCAACTTGATTGCAAAATATTGCGCTTTGGTCGTTCCCTCTTGAACTGGATGTTTTTCTGTAAATTCTAAAGTATGCTGTTGTGTTTTGATAATAGCACGAATATTTCTTCTCTGAACTTCTGGAGAAATACTTTGTCCTGGTCTATCCATTAAATAGTGATACAATGGGAAATTATATGCAACCAAACTTTTCGCACCAATGATAGATACAGCACCTAGTATCACATCATCATATGGTTGTTTTTCCAAGAAAAGCGGTAGATATTCACGGAACATTTCGGTCTTGTAGGTGCAGCTATGATGGAAAATGTAGTTTCCATGACTCCGATTACCTAACCAATCAAACGTATTTGCATCATATACTTTACCAAACTCCATATCTTTAATTTCCAAAGTCCACAATTCATTGTTCTCACAATGACAAATAGTTGGAGTTATTACTAAATCTGCGTCTGTATTCTCTAATTTTTCTAATAATAAATCTAAATTCTCTAGCCAATCATCTGAATCAAGGAAACGAGTGTATTTGCCATATGCTTCTTTCACACCCATATTCCACACGGAGCCATGCCCACCATTCTCTTTGTCTATTTGACGGAATACAGATGGATAGTTCTTCACATACTCACGCGAGAGTTCGGCAGAATTATCAGGTGTACCATCATTAATGATCAGTACATCCATTTTACTCATTAACTCTGGTGAGAGTATCAATGAGTCAAGACATTTGTTAATGTATTGCTCTACCTTATAAACAGGTATGACAATGGTAAGTAATTTATTCATGGTAATATATTTAATTTGCGTTTAACATATTTAGCAATCTTATTAATTCTATATCTTAATGAAATTTTATGGA
>JAEIGA010015703.1_pt1 | contig 11525 bp, 9 predicted proteins | sample 9270691 | NCBI WGS metagenome assembly JAEIGA01 (sample SAMN17057246, study PRJNA624740) | gut metagenome | biome: biome; isolation source: fecal sample | host: Bos grunniens | place: China: Xizang | collected 2019
GCTAAGCTATCAATATTATCTAAACTTGTTTTTCCAACCCCTCTTTTTGGTTCATTTATAATTCTTGTTAAACTCAAGTTGTCTGAAGGGTTTTGAATTAATCTTAAGTAAGCAATAATATCTTTTATTTCTTTTCTTTCATAGAATTTTAATCCACCAACAATTTTATATGGAATATTTTCTCTTCTTAAAATATCCTCTATTGCACGAGATTGTGAGTTCATTCTATATAAAACAGCAAAATCTGAATATTTATAATATTCTTCCATTTTTAAAGTGTTAATGTTTCTAACGATAAAGTTTGCTTCTTCATATTCATTATCACCTCTATATACTTTTGGAAGTTTTCCTCTTTCATTTTCTGTCCAAAGTTTTTTCTCATATTTTGTTTCGTTATTTTTTATAACTTCATTTGCAGCATTTAATATACTTTGAGTACATCTGTAATTTTGCTCTAATTTTATTATTCTTGTTCCAGGAAAATCTTTTTCAAAATTTAAAATATTTGAAATATCTGCACCTCTAAATGAATAAATTCCTTGGTCATTGTCTCCAACAACTGTTATATTTCCATATCTTGATGCAAGTAATGTTACTAAAGTAAATTGAGCTTTGTTTGTATCTTGATACTCATCTACTAAAACATATTTAAATTTTCCAGCATAATATTCTAACAAATCTGGATTATCTAATAATATTTTGATTGTAAAATTAATTATATCGTCAAAATCTATTGCATTATTTTCTTTTAATTTTCTTTGATAAATTTCATATATTTCAGCAATCTTTTCTTTTCTGAAATCTCCTCTTGCTTTAACGCTATATGCATCTGGTTCTAGCATTTCGTTTTTAGCATTACTAATTTCTGTAAGAACTGATCTGTCTGAAAATAATTTATCATCTAAATTTTGAGCTTTTATTATTTGTTTTATTAATGTTTTTTGGTCTGATGTATCAAATATTATAAATGATGTATCAAACCCTATTCTATCTATTTGTTTTCTTAATATTCTTACACATATAGAGTGAAAAGTTCCAATCCACATATCATTTGCGGCATCTCCTACTAAACCTTCTACTCTTGATTTCATTTCATTAGCTGCTTTATTTGTAAAAGTTATAGCTAATATATCCCAAGGTTTTACACCTTTTTCTCCCATTAAGTAAGCTATTTTATGTGTTAATACTTTTGTTTTTCCACTTCCTGCACCAGCTATAACTAAGCATGGACCTTCTGTGTTTATAACTGCTTCATATTGTTTGTCATTTAATCCTTCTAATAAATTCATGAATTTCTCCTTATTGTAACTATTTATAAAGTATCTACAAAACTTTTGTTTGTATTATATATTGTTTAAAATTTGCTGTCAACATTATATATTATATTATTTTAAAAGTCATTATTTTTAATCAAAATTTAACATAAAAAAAATCCCGAAGCTGAAAACGGGACTAGTTTTTTCAGCTTCTAGGATATCAGTTAAAGAACACAAAATTTTCAGTCATGTAAACATCTTCTTTTGGTTCAATGTTGAAGTCTTCTAAAAATTCTTTATAGACATAATACACATACTCCGGTTTTTCTGTGTAATTAAGCGCTTCTTTGGCGATTTTATAGTCTTCCTCAGTTGGCATAGCAATTTCATTCCAAAAACTTGGATAAATTGTTGCATACGACTGAGTCATAAGTACATTTTGAATTGTATCTGGATACTCTGGATCATTTCTTCTCCAAGCAACAAGTTGAGCAATACGAGATTTTTCCTCGTAGTTTCCTCCTTCACAACTCAAGTATTTTGCCAAGGTTTCTTCTTCAGATTCTGGCCAAACAATAGATGCTAAATAACGCAGTTCAAATTCTTTTCCCGCATCATTTGTAATAATCTCTGTTTTCCATTCATCTTCCCACCACTGTTTGTGGTTTACCTGTACATTTTCCTTTTCGGTTGCTTGAGTGCTAGGATGAATTTCTGCAATAATGTTATTGTCAGAACCACTTTTCGCATTCACTCCCATGCTAACTCCACATCCAATAATGCAAACCATCACCAAACTTAAAATCATCGTTAAAAATACTTTGCCATCTCTTCTCATGATTTTTCCTCTTAATAAAACTGTTTATTGCGCTTGTTAATAGTTACAAAAGGTCCCTATCCTATTATTATATCACTTTTTTAGTTTTTTTTCAAATTAGGTCTTACATAAAAAAATAAAAGGGCTTATGCCCTTTTATTTTTTATCTTATTTATTTAATTCAGCTAATAATTCTTCTACATCTATTCCGTGTACTTGGCAAGCTTCTGCGATTGTTTCTGCTTGTGCTGCTGGGCATCCTAAACATCCCATTCCAGCTGCTCCTAGCACTTGAGCTTTTTCTGGATATTTAGCTAATAATTCTCCAATTTTCATATCTTTATCTATCATTATTTTATCCTCCTTAAAATCATTTTGTTTTTTAGACTTAATAATTTTATCATATTTTTTACAAAAAGTATAGTTAAACAAAAAATATTTTATTTATTATTTCGAAATTTATAACTTAAATTTTTATACTTATTTTTTCAAAAAATGTTTATTTATATACTAAAAATAATAGTTAAAAAAATTGATTTAAAATTCTTATTGTAATTACCAATTTAAAATGATATAATCTGTTCAAACTGTACAAAAGAAGATAAATTTAAAAGGTTTGAAAAGGGGTTTTTGATATGAAATTATCTCAAAACGAGAAATCTCTTCTATTTTCTAGTACAGAGATACCAGATATATTTTTTACCGAATATTTACCAGAAGCAAATGGTAATTTTATCAAAGTATATTTCTATATGCTTTTTTTGTCTAAATACAATAAAGATATTAAAATAAATGATTTATCAAAAACGCTTGCCTTGGATTTCCCAACTGTGCAAGATGCAATTAAATACTGGGAAGAAAAAGGTATTTTAGTTAAAAAAACAGATGGCTATACTCTAGCCGATATCCAAGAAATAGAAATCTCAAAATTATACTCTCCAAAAGTAACATCTTCTCCCGAGGATGCTATCAAGAGTTCTCAAAGCCAATATCGTGCAAAAGCAATTGAAAATATTAATTCTCAATTTTTCCAAGGAGTTATGTCTCCATCTTGGTATAATGATATTGATCTTTGGTTTAATAAATATGGATTTGATGAACAAGTTATGCTTGCTCTTTTTAATTATGCTTATGATAAAAGAGCATTACATAGAAATTATGTTCAAGCAACAGCTGATGCTTGGAGTAAAAACAATATAAAAACATTTAATGATTTAGATTCTTATTTTGAAAAACAAGAAAAGCGTGGAAGTATAAATAACGAAATTTCTAAAAAACTAAATCTATATAGAAAACTAACAACTTACGAAGAAGAAGATATTGTAAAATGGACTGAAAATTATGGTTACGCAATGGATGTAATTGAAATTGCACTAAAAAAAGCTTCTTCAAATAATAAAGTAAGATTTGATTATATAGATACTCTTCTTACAGATTGGCATAACAAAGATTTACATTCTGTAGATGAAGTAAATACTTATTTAAAATCTTTAAAAGATAAAGAAAAGAAAACAAAACAAATCGAAAGAGTTGCATTTGAATACACTCAAAGTACCTTTGACAATCTAGACTCTTTATATGATAACTAAGTTTATAGGTTCCTATAAAAACCTAAATTTAAATTAAGGGAAACACTTTAAATGGATAATTCTTTATTAAAACAAGTATTAAAAGAATATGATAATAAAAGAACTAAAGCCATACTAGAAGCTGAAAACAGAAAAAAAGAATTAATGCAAGTTAATCCTAGACTTCAAGAGATTGATAAGGAATTAACTCAAAATTCTCTTCAAGCTTCAAAAGCTATTCTTTTAGCAGATTCAAAAGAAAAATCTTCTTTACTTGCTAATTTAAAAAAGAAAAATACTAGTTTAATAAAAGAAAAAAATGATTTTATCAAAAATCTTTCTAAAGAAAACAACTATCTTAATCCACATTTTGAATGCAAATTGTGTAAAGATACTGGTTATGTTCAAAAAGATGGAAAAGTATCAATGTGTACATGTCTAAAACAAAGAATATTTGATATTGCTTACAATAAATCAAATATGGGAAATTTAGAAAGAGAAAATTTTTCAAATTTTAATATAAGAATTTTTTCAGATAAAGCAGATAAAGAACTTTATAAATCAGATTTATCACCAAAAGAAAATATGCAAATTATTCGTGAAAAAGTAAAAAGTTTTATAGAAAATTTCGACGATCCGGAAGAAAAAAATCTTATCTTTACTGGAAATACTGGAGTAGGAAAAACATTTTTAACTAACTGTATTGCTAACGAAATGTTAAAACTTGGAAAAACCGTTCTTTACCAAACAGCACCTGTAATGTTTGATGAAATTAATGACGCAAAATTTGGAAGAGAAAACGCAAGATTTGATTTGTATGAAAACATATTAAATGTTGATTTATTAATTATAGATGATCTAGGAACTGAAAAAATAACTGACTCTAAAATTACTGAGTTATTCACTATACTAAATACAAGATTATTAAATCAAAATCATAAAATAACAAAAACAATAATTTCTACAAATTTAAATGTAGATGAATTATTTAAAACATATACTACAAGAATCGGTTCAAGACTTGCTGGAAACTACCGTTTCTTAAGATTTTTTGGAGATGATTTAAGATTTAAAAAGGCTAAAAAAGATACATAATAAAAAATCCTCTTTTAAAAGAGGATTTTTTATTTTTTTGTTTTTTCTTTTATTATTTTTTCTACCTTCCACATATTTCTTCTCATTTGATTCGTAAGGTTCCATTTTTTTAAATTATAGTTCTCAAAAAGGATCTTATATAACTCATCTATTTCACTGTCTGAAAATTCATTTATTTTCATTTGAGCCCATTCTATAAATTGAATCCACTCCATACAAATCTTTTTATTTTTACTGTAAATTTTATTATTTCCATTAACCCATTCATTAACTGTAATTTCTTTTGCATCTTCTAATATACATTGCCCTGAATCCACAAAATAATCTCTTTTTAGATTTTCTGGAACAAGCGGAAACATTACACATTGAAGTGGTTTTACAGTATGAATTCCACATTTTTTTCCAGATTCATCATACAAAATACATTGTTTTAAATCTCCTGTTGTTTTTAAAACCAATTCTAATTTACTTCCTTCTGGTCTATCTGTATATTTTTTTAAAAACTCTTCAACTGATATCTTTAAATATTTACTTATTCTCCAAACATTAACTGGAAGTAATCTAATATCACCTCTATAAATACAACATTTATCACATAAATTACACCCTAATTTAACTTTGGATTTTAATGTTAAAATATCCATTTACAATTCCCCATTTTGGCTTGAATTTTTATTATTGTTTTCCACATTTTGTTAATTATCTGTGGATTAAACTATTGTTTTTTAGTATATCATTAACATATATTTTTTCCAATATAAATATCATAAAAAAGAAGACAAACATTTAAGTTTGTCTTCTTAAAATTTATAAGCATTATTCTTCATCATCTTTTTCAACGATTTTTTCTATACTTACTACTTTTCCTTCATTTGTTCTCATTAAAGTAACACCTTGTGTTGATCTTCCAAGAACGCTGATTTCTCCTGAATTTAATCTGATAATTGTTCCTGTATCTGTAATTAATATTACATCTTCAGTTCCATTTACAATCTTGATTCCAACAATTTCTCCAGTTTTTGGTGTGATTTTATATGTTATAACTCCACGACCACCTCTATTTTGAACTCTGTATTCATCAAGTTCTGTTCTCTTACCAAATCCATTTTCTGTAATTGTAAGTAATGTAGCATCACTTCCAACTATAATTGGTTCCATACCAACAACATAGTCTCCGTCATCTAATCTCATTCCAATTACACCTTGAGCTGTTCTTCCAACTGGTCTAACATCTTTTTCATCAAATGTTATGCTTAATCCTTTTCTTGTAACTAATACAACATTGTCTTGTCCATCAGTTAATCTAACATCGATTAATTCATCATCATCTTTCAATGTTATTCCCATTAATCCAGTTTTTCTATTTGAATCATATTCTGGAAGTGGTGTTTTCTTAATTAAACCATTTCTTGTTCCCATTAATAAATACTTATCACTTGCGAAATTTTGAAGTGGTATAATTGCTGAAATTTTTTCTCCAGACTCTAAGTTTAATAAGTTTACGATAGCTGTTCCTTTAGCTGTTCTTCCAGCTTCTGGAATTTCAAATCCACGTAATCTATACATTTTTCCTTTATTACTGAAGAATAAAATTGTATCATGAGTAGATGCTGTAAATATTTCTTTTACAAAATCATCTTCTCTTGTTGCTATTCCAGTTATACCTTTTCCTCCCCTTCTTTGGCTCTTATATGTATCTACAGGCATTCTCTTAATGTATCCAAAGTGAGTTAAAGCTATTACAGTTTGTTCTTCTTTGATAAGATCTTCTTCTTCAAATTCTCCTTCTGCAGGAGCAATTTTTGTTAATCTCTCATCACCGAATTTTTCTTTTATTTCTAATAATTCTGTTTTAATTATATCATATACTAAAGTTGCACTAGATAGGATTTCTTTATAGTATGCAATTAATTTCATTAATTCTGCATATTCATCTTCTAGTTTTTCTCTTTGTAATCCAGATAGTCTCTTTAATTGCATATCTAATATAGCTTGAGCTTGAATATCTGTAAGTTTAAATCTTTCCATCAATCTTTCTTTAGCATCATCATATGATTCTCTAATTATTTTGATTACTTCGTCAATATTATCAATAGCAATTAATAAACCTTCTAATATGTGAGCTCTTGCTTCTGCTTTATCTAATTCGAATTTTGTTCTTCTTAAAACAACTTCTTTTCTATGTTTTATATACACTTCTAAACATTGTTTTAATGTTAATATTTTTGGTTCTCCATCAACTAAAGCAAGTGTTATGATACCAAAAGTATCTTGCATTTGAGTATGTTTAAATAATTGATTTAAAATTACTTGAGGTCTTGCATCTCTTTTTAATTCAATTACAATTCTTACTCTTTCATTTCTATCTGATTCATCTCTTACTTCTGAGATTCCTTCTATTTTCTTTTCTCTTACAAGTTCGTCTATTTTTATAATTAAGTTAGCTTTATTTACTTGGTAAGGTAATGATGAAACAATAATTCTTTGTTTGTTTCCAGACATTTCTTCGATTTCTGTTTCTGCTCTTACTGTTATTTTTCCTCTACCTGTTGTATAAGCTTCTTTAATTCCTTCTTTTCCAAGAATCATAGCTCCTGTTGGGAAGTCTGGTCCTTTTACAACTTCCATAAGTTCTTCTATTGTAACTTCTGGATTATCTATTACTTTTATTGCACCATTAATAACTTCAGTTAAGTTATGTGGTGGAATATTTGTAGCCATACCAACTGCTATACCAGATGATCCATTAATTAATAATGCTGGTACTTTTGCTGGAAGAACTGTTGGTTCTTGAAGTCTATCATCATAGTTTGGCATGAAATTTACTGTATTTTTTTCGATATCAACTAGCATTTGTTCAGCAATTTTTGCCATTCTAGCCTCAGTATACCTCATTGCTGCTGCTCCGTCACCATCTATAGATCCAAAGTTTCCATGACCATCAATTAACATATATCTCATTGAGAAATCTTGAGCAAGTCTTACCATTGCATCATAAACAGAAGAGTCACCATGAGGATGATATCTTCCTAAAACAGAACCAACTGTGTTAGCACATTTTCTGTATGGTTTATCTGATGTTATACCATCTTCATGCATAGAATAAAGAATTCTTCTATGAACTGGTTTTAAACCATCTCTAGCATCAGGTAAAGCACGAGAAACGATAACGCTCATTGCATAATCAATATAGGCTGTTTTCATTTCTGTCTCAATATTTCTTTCGATTATTTTTCCATCTTGCCTTTCCATTTATTCTCCTCTTTTCCTTTATTATTTTCCATTTGCATTATATAAAAAAACACTCAAAAAATCAAGGAAAAACAGCAAAAAAATAACCTAAAAATAGTGATTTTTTTGTGATTTTTTTTATTAAAAATAAACAAAAAAAGAAAGCGCTTTTAGCGCTTTCTAATGTGGTCTTTCCAACCGTTGAGCATTTAATTTTTTGTTTTTTTCATTTTTTTCTACTTGTTTGCAGAATACATTAATTTTGCGAGAAATGTCATTATCATCAATTAACATTTCTGTTAATTGTTTTAAAATATTCTCTTTTCTCATGCAAAAATAATTTTCGAGTTCTGCCCACGACTCTTCTAAGACCCAAACTCTTAGAACAAGTAACCGTAATAAACTTCTTGTTCTGCTCATCACATTCTCCTCCATTCGTAGGTATATAAAACAATAAGTATCTCAAAAATTATAGCACAAAAGACTTGATATATCAATACTTTTAAGTACCATTTACATAATTGGTTGCTTTTTACTGTTTTTTATGTTATAATTCTTAGTAGATTGTAAATTGAAAATTGGATTATTGCATGTTTTATGAACAGAAAGTGTGAGGAATAATATGAGCAGAGCTGAACTAATTGAAACAAACGAAATGTGCAATAAAAAAACAAGAAAATATGAAAAATCTACCATCGCTAAGATTGCCAAACGAATGGCAAAACACGGTGCAACCAGAAAAGAAATTGCCGACCATTTTGGCTATACTTTTGGTTATATTCGTGATATTGTAAAACAATCTTACGCAGAAGGTAGTAATTCATACAACCGTAACTTCTTGGACAAACTTCGCCAAACGGAAAAAGCACGAAAAAAAGCTGCTGAATCTTTCGAAGATTTTGAATCTGTCATTGAAAATAATGAAACCAAAAGAGAAGATGGATTCGAGGAATTCGAAATTTCGACAGAAGAAGTAAATGAAGTCCTTGTCGTTGAAACAGGTTATCTTCTTAATGTAGGTGTGAGCGGATTTTTTAATGAAAGTTTGGACATGTATATGCCTTCATTTTGCATTAACGAATTAGAAAAATTATCTAACGTTTCAAAAGACGCTAGAGATTTACTTTCCGCAATCTATAGTACGAGAAGAATTAATTTGATCAATTTAAAAGAAGAAGTACTTTTTGAAGATCCAACATTTGAAATCAGAAAAAAACGTTCAATCGGTGTTGTTTCTGTATGTTGTGATCTTTATGCGAAAGGCTTTAAAGTTCGCTTATTAACCAATTCTAAAGAAATTAAAGACTTGGCTGATTTGCAACTTTGCGGTTTTAACACAATTTATTAATTTTTTATCTAGAGCAATAAGTTTTTAGATTTTTAATTTCGCAATAATCCAATAGCACAATCCCCTGGCCCCACAGTTGGGGTCTATTTTTTTTTTAAATTATATTTTAATTAATTATTTTTCTATACATTTTCTGTTTTTTCAAAGCCATTAATTCCGTAAGAAATAATTAATTTTTTTGTTATTTTTTATATAAATAAAATTCATTTTTGTTTGATTTATGAATGTTTATGAAAAAATGTTTTTTATGGAACTTTTATATTGTTATATATTATCTTTATAAAAATAAAACCAATAAAAGTTTTGTAATCTTTTTTCATACAATTCTTTTATTGCCTTTACAATTTCTTTATCATCATCGCAAACTAAAATATTGTACATATAATTCCCCTATTTTCTTTTAGTTTTTTATATCTTTTTTGCTTTTATTATACTCGCATTTTTCTTAATTTTAAATAGTTGCATTATTATTTATAATCCTAATATTCTTCAATTATAAGTTTATCAAAAAAAAATTAAGAAAAAATAGAGAAATTATTAAGAAATTATTAAGATTTCAACAATTTTATAATGGAGAAAGAATTTTTTTTATTTTTGAATATATTTTTGTGTTTTGAACATAATACTATTATAAAATTTATATTAGCCTAACTTAGAGCTTAATTATTGATATAAAAATATTAGTAATTAAGGATCGAGTAAAAATATAAAATATTGGAGTTTAAACTTTAGTATTTTATGTTGGACACAAAAAATATATAGTTTGCTTGATAGTTCTCTACTTTATGAATATTTATTTTATTTATTTAAAATAAATCGAATTGAATTACAATTGATATTAGGATTTGAAAAGTCTATTATATATTTGAAGTTATGATTATTCTTTTATTCAAAAGTGGTTATTTTTAATCCCACTGGGACGAATATAGCTATTTAGGGTAGATTAATAGTCTATCAACTGATTAATATATTTGAACTATAGCTTATTTGTATAGTAATATACATTAGGTTAAACATTTAGGTATATTAGTTTGAGATGAAAGTTAATATAAGTTTTATAAGTGATAAAAAGGCATAAGGAAATCCTTATGCCTTTATCATTTTATAAAAAATAAAGACCTATTCGCTCAGGTCTTTATTTTTCTTCTATATTCTAATTATACTAAATTAAATATCTAAGTTTTTAACATATTTTGCATTTTTCTCAATAAACTCTCTTCTTGGATTTACTTCATCTCCCATTAAAAGTGAGAATATTTCATCTGCTGAAATAGCATCATCCATTGTAACTTTTACTAAAGTTCTTGTTTCTGGATTCATTGTTGTTTCCCATAATTGATCTGGGTTCATTTCTCCAAGACCTTTATATCTTTGTATTCCTACTTGATCTCTAGAAATTCCTTTTTCTGCTAATTCTGCAAATGTTTTGTCTAAATCTTCATCTGTATAACAATAAATATCATCCATACCTTTTTTAGAAATTTTAAATAGAGGTGGTTGAGCAAGATATACATTTCCATTTTCAATTAATGGTCTCATATATCTAAAGAAGAATGTTAATAATAATGTTCTAATATGCGCACCGTCAACATCGGCATCAGCCATTATAATAACTTTTCCATATCTTATTTTTGTTATATCAAATTCATTTCCTATTCCAGCACCAATAGCCAAAATAACAGGATTTAATTTATCATTACCATATATTTTGTCTGCTCTTGCTTTTTCAACATTAAGCATTTTACCCCAAAGTGGTAGTATAGCTTGGAATTTTCTATCTCTTCCTTGTTTAGCACTTCCTCCCGCAGAGTCTCCCTCTACGATGTAAACTTCGCATTCATCAGCAATTTTACTACTACAATCTGCAAGTTTTCCTGGTAAAGTAGCTGTTTCTAAAGAATTTTTCTTTCTAACAAGTTCTCTTGCTTTTCTAGCTGCTTCTCTTGCTCTAGCAGCACTAATACATTTTTCTAATATTGCTTTTCCAACATTTGGATTTTCTTCTAAGAAGTTTGCTAAATGTTCGTTAACCATTGATTGAACAATACCTGCAACTTCACTATTTCCTAATTTTGTTTTTGTTTGTCCTTCAAATTGTGGCTCTTTTACTTTTACAGATATAACTGCTGTTATACCTTCTCTTATATCATCACCAACTAAGTTAGCATCTTTTTCTTTTAATATATTTTTTGCTCTTGCATAATCATTAA
>JAEIGA010015704.1_pt1 | contig 11525 bp, 21 predicted proteins | sample 9270691 | NCBI WGS metagenome assembly JAEIGA01 (sample SAMN17057246, study PRJNA624740) | gut metagenome | biome: biome; isolation source: fecal sample | host: Bos grunniens | place: China: Xizang | collected 2019
AACGCATCAGGCAACGGCAGACAGACAGTTGATGTTGAGCATACCAAGGATTCTGCTTGCAGATTCTGTGGAGTCACATACAAGACAATGCAGAACTACCTTGAGAACGGAATCGTAATACCTTGCCGAAGAAAGAACGGCAGGAGGGAGTACTTCAGGGAAGCAGACCTCGTTGCACTCTGTGAGAGCAAGGGACTCTACGATGGAGAGTACGGAGCAATGAAGAACAATCCAAGGTCGCACTACTATGGTCAATAGATGGTCGGTACTCTGGCTCGTGGTCGCACTGGCAGGGATGGCAGGAGTAGCCATAGGCAACTGGAGTTGTCTCGCCACCATAGTCATCGCAGTCATTATGATGATTCTCAATTCAATCAACGAAGATGAACACCAAAACGAAGATTAATATGAAAGCATTAGCACACAATACCTACATCGGTCAGGTAAAGGTCTGGCTGGAAAGTGGAATGACAATCACACCAAGGCAGGCATTCCGTGAACTGGGATGCACCAGACTCTCGGCAGTGATATTCCGTCTAATCAACGAATACAATATGCCCATCGTGACCAATCTCATACCAGTGAAGAACGGCAACGGCAGATGGACTAAGGTCGCACAATACAAGTTGGTCAAGGATGAGGAGAACGATTAGCATACCCGACCTCACGGAGAGGGATGCACTCTTGCTCAAGGAACTCAACGAGTGCAGTGAAGCAAGCCGATGTGCAGAGATATCCCAATCGGCAGAAGACGAGAGACTCGCATATGAAGCACACAGAAAGTGCGTGAGGATATACAGATGGGAAGAGCATCTCGCTGGGTCTCTCTAACCATAGCAAGGTAGTTCTGTGGAGAACACTGCCACCAGCAAGTTCGGATATGTGGGGATGGCAGAGAAGTGGGTTCAACTCCCACCCTTGCGACCAAGTTACCAAACAATTTAATCATTCAATTATGGAGAAAGTATTAGAAAGGAAGAACCTTGGAGAGTTCTTCACAAAGATGTACGATGCCAACAAGGGCAAGAGGATTGAGGTGTCCATCCATATGGAAGAGGACAAAATCCAGATCTACTACAAGGACAGAGCGACCCATATGTTTGAGTCAATCAAGATTATGGATGAGTATCCATCACTTGACTCTATCGTGGAGTCGCTGAGCGAGGAGAAGTAGTATGAGTCAATTCAATCGTGGTAAATCGGTAACTGAAATGGAGATGTCATACATCAAAGAGCATTTCCATTTCAATGCCGACACTGGGTTGATAACAAGGGATGACAGAGCGAACTCTAACGGCTCTCTTGACAAGGATGGATATCTGATTCTTAAAGTCAAGTCCAAACAATACAAGGCACATAGGATTGCGTGGTTTCTCTACTATGGTGTATTCCCAGATAAGGAGATAGACCACATAAACCGAAACAGAACGGACAATAGGATAGCCAATCTGCGACTTGCGACAAGAGAAGACAATATCTTGAACTCATCACAAAAGCCAAACGATAAGACTGGTGTATTAGGAGTCTACATAGACCAAGCAACAAGAGGTCTCAAGAAAAAGTACACCACTCGTTTAAAGGGAAAGACATTTCGCTTCTACTCTCTTGAAGATGCAATCAATTTTAGAAAACTTAATGGTTATGATGTATAACGAAAAATTCACTGAGGCTTATTCAAACATCCAGTTTGAACTCAAAGCACCTAAAGGACAATACAACTCCTTTGCAAAGTACAACTATCGTTCTTGCGAGGATATCCTTGAAGCGGTCAAGCCTATCCTGCACAAGTACAAGGCTAACCTGAACCTCTCAGATGAGGTTGTGGTAATTGGAGACCGATTCTATGTAAAGGCAACTGCGACACTGATGGTGGAAGGACAATCAATATCCACTTGTGCATACGCAAGAGAGCCAGAAGACAAGAAAGGATTAGATGGCTCGCAGATAACTGGCACTGCATCCTCATACGCACGCAAGTACGCACTCAACGGACTCTTCTGCATTGATGATACCAAGGATGCCGACACCGATGAGTATGCAAAGCAGAACCAGAAGACTGCACCAGCACCAGCGAAGCAGACCTTTGACTCAACGCACCCTCAGTGGCAGAGAATCCTTGATGCGATGGCACAAGGCAGAGGAAGCATCGCAGAGTTGCAGAAACTCTACACCATCCCACCTCACGCAGAGGAAGCAATCAAGGCTTACATCAACAACTCAAAGAAATAGTTATGGCAAGTATGTATGAACTTCAGGGCACGATGCTCCAGATTGAGCAGGCTCTGGATGACAATGGTGGCGAACTCACTGATGAGTTGGCAGAACTCCTTACCGACACCGAGGTGTCCATCAAGGCAAAGGCTGACGGATACAGAGCAGTGATGGCTAAGTTCAACGATAAGGTTGAAGCCGTAGACAAGGAGATAAAGAGACTTCAGGATATAAAGAAGACTGCCAAGAACGCAGAGAAGAGACTCAAGGAGTATATCCTCGGCATAATGGGCATCTACGGACTCAAGAAGATTGAGGGAGAACTCTGCTCTATGACAAGGACATCCGTCAAGTCTCTTGATGTGGACGAGGAACTGATTCTTGCCCCTCACGCATCCAAGATTGCCGAACTTCAGGCAAGTCTGCCAGAGTATCTCACGGTGGAAATCAAGGTCAGCAAGACCGTCATAAAGAACAAGTTCAAGAACACCGATGTACTCCCTTGTGGCTGTGCATATGTGGAGAACGAGAGTCTGCGAATCAAGTAATCTTAAATCACTATAGCAATGAACAATGTAACTATCTACGGCTCTATTGGAGAGCCACGATTCAGGGAAATCAACACAAAGAACGGAGCAAGAGAGGTCGCATCATTCGGCATATGCCAGACTGAGGGCAAGGATGCTCAGGGCAACACCATCTTCGCTTGGTACAACGCAGAGATCTGGCTCAACAAGGACTCAAGACTCAAGCAGTTCCTTGTCAAAGGACAGAAGATTGTCGGCATAGGAGAACTCAAGACAGAGAGATGGAAGGACTCCAACGGCAACGAGAAGTCATCAATCAAGATTGCCCTGAGGAATCTTGAACTCGCTGGAGGAAAGGTGGAGACTGCACCGACCACTGCACCAGCACCAGTGGATGACTCCGATGATGACCTTCCTGATTTCCTTAGATAGCATCGGCTATGTGGAGCGAAATCAAGAAGATGCAGGAGTACTTGGAGATAGAGGCATCCGAAGACCCTAACGAGGTCTGCGAGAGGATTCGCACCATCAATGTGTATATGGCAAGGAGCAGTAGGATGTTGGCAGAGGCGAAAGCGCATAGGAGAAAGTCTGAGAGAGATACTTTCGCTTCTCTGCCAGAGTTCCACACGATGCCAGCCAACACCTTGAAGAAGTACCTTGAGGTCTGTGCCTACGAATGGCACGAGATAGAGGATGCTCTGGAGAATCTCTACAAGACCTGCGTACACACAACCGACAGTCTCCGTTCTCTGCTTTCCTATAGCAAGGAGGATATGAGGTTGTCACGAAGCGGAAACTGACACCACCGCAGTGATGCGTGGCATTGTAAATATCTGCATTAATCAACGGCTTGGTGGGGATGGCTCTCCATCAGGCTCCCAAGAAAAGGCGAATAGGGGAGAAAGGTTTAACAAATGAATTGGTTTTATGAATGGGTAATCTCCCCACCCTGCCTTTATAACACCACAAAAACAACGATTGCATTATGGGATTGAGATTTTCAATACTTGGATTCAGTCAGGAGAAAGCGGTGGCAGTTCGTGCCAAGAACGGAGAAAAGGAACTGAGACTTGATGTCGCAGACTTACTTCTGCTCAACCAGATTGCCGACTTTCCAAACAGAAGACAAGTGATGAAGATAATTGAGGATGACAAGATCTTCTTCTGGATGTCTTACACTGAGATTCTTGAGGAACTTCCAATACTGAACCTGAAGAAACAAGCACTGAGGGATAGGTTTGACAAGTTGGTCGCACTTGGACTACTGGAGAAGACCACCAACAAGACAAACAATATGACCTTCTTCCGACTCACTGATTTGTACGAGTCCTTGAGGTACGATATGCTCAGTTATGGTGGAGACAACGAGAGTGTATTTACGGACAGAGGTGTGTACTCAAATACACAGGGGGTATGTAGTCAACTACACACTATATCAATATATAATAATAACAATAAAGATATAGAAAAAGAATATAAAGAAAAAGATGTCTGCGACCTCGCTCCAATGCCATCCTCTGCGAAGCAGATAGGCAAAGAATCTAATGCCGAAAGAGCCGAACTCTTTGAAGACCTCTGGCAGATGTACGAGAGGAAAGGAAGCAAGGCAAAAGCAAAGGCTGAGTTCGCCAAACTGACCGATGACGAGGTCGCTATGATGAGGAGTCACATCCCAGCATACTTGCAGTCAAGACCAGAGAGGCAGTACCGACAAGACTTTGAGAGATACATCAAGCACAAGACATTCTGCTCAGTGGTCTACGGCAAGTCAAACGAGATGCTCTATGACCCAGAAGCGAATATGACTGCGACACACGAAGAGAAGCAGGAGTGGAGCGAGGCCAACGATACCATAACCATCAACGGAGTAACTTACAGATAATGCTATGCAAGAGATAAACGAATCAGCCATCCTTCAATGGTGGGACATATTCAAGAAAGGCAATCCGCTTGTTGAGGTTAGGCTCATAGGAACGAACAAGACTGCGTCTGGATACTTCACTGACCCTCACACCTTGATAAGGGAAATCAAGCCTTACACTCAGGATTACAATGCCTATTGGGTAATGAATCCAATCAAGCCAGAGTGCTACGGCAGAGAGCAGAAGGACAAGATAGTCCTCAAGCCGAAGAACACTACCAAGGACAACGAGATACTATGCAGAGACTGGGTGCTCATAGATGTGGACTGCAACAGAGTCGCAGGAGTGAACGCAAGCAGTAAGGAGGCACAATACGCATATGCAAAGGCAGAGCAAGTTGAGAGTTTCCTTATGAGTCAGGGATTCAACAGACCGATAAAGGTCTTCTCTGGCAGTGGCATACACCTCTATCTCAAGTGTGCCCTCGCCTGCAACGATGCCAACGATGCCCTCATAAGGGATTTCCTCTTGGCTCTGGGGATGCTCTTTGACGATGCCAACTGCAAGATAGACTCGGTGGTGTTCAACAACTCAAGAATCTCACGAATGATGGGAACTTGGAATAGGAAAGGCTCAAAGGACAGCAAGGAGAGACCGCAGAGAATCTGCCGATTCCTCAACATCCCAGATGACATCAGGATTAACGAGAAGGAGTTCTTCCAAAAGGTGGCATCACTACTGCCGAAAGAGGAGACACCGTCAAGGGAGAACAACTACCGACCTATGAATTACAAGGAGTTCAATCTCCAAGAGTTCTTTGACAGATATCACATTGAGGTCCTCAAGGAGACGAGGATTGACAGAGGAACGAGATACATCCTCAAGGAGTGTCCGTTTGACCCATCGCACGGAAGCGACTCTATGGTGTTTCAGTATGACTCTGGTCCGCTCGCCTTCTACTGCTTCCACAACGGATGCACGAGCAATCACTGGAGAGAGTTCAGGGCACACTACGATAGGGATGCATACTCAAGGCAGGCGAGAGGAGAGTGGAAGCAGAAAGAGAGGAGAGAGAGACCTCAGGTTGAGGCTCCAAGACCCATTGAGCATCCAGAGCCAGACGGAAACGAGTGGCTGAGTATGGTGGACATCCAGTACCTTGACCTCAAGAACCTCTCGGCTATACCTACTGGTCACGAGGGATTTGATAGGAAAGCATTGGGATTCATCCTTGGCGAGATCTCAATCGTGTCAGGACTCAACGGCTCAGGAAAGTCATCTTGGCTGAACTGCATCTCGCTCAACGCAATCCAGAGGGGATTCAAGGTTGCGATGTTCAGCGGAGAGTTGATGGCTGAAAAGGTCAAGACTTGGCTCAATCAGGCTGCCGCAGGAAGGGAGTTCGTAAGAAAGGTGTACGGATACGATGACTTCTACTATGTACCCAAGGATGTGACTGCGAAGATTGATGCTTGGACAAAGGACAAGTTGTTCCTCTATGACAACAAGTATGGTCGCAACTGGTCAAGGCTCTTGGATAGCATACGCAGTGTTGTGGAGAAGAGGGGAGTGAATCTCCTGATACTTGACAACCTTATGACCCTTGACCTTGACTCCTTCAACGGAGACAAGAACGAGAAGCAGAGTTCGTTCGTAAACTCCCTCGCAGACTTGGCGAAGCAGTGCAACATCCACATCATCCTCGTGGCTCATCCAAGAAAGTCGCTGACATTCCTCAGGCGAGAGGACATAGGTGGCAGTGGAGACATAACCAACCTTGCCGACAATGTGTACATCATCCACAGATGCAACAAGGACTTCGTGAAGCGAGCACCAGAGTTTCTGGGGATGGAAGAGGTGGCGAGGATAGTGGACACGGAGAACTACTCCAACATAGTTGAGGTCTGCAAGAACAGATTCATCGGCTCAGTGGACAATGTCTTCGGCTACTACTACGAGGTGGAGACCAAGAGGTTCATAGAAAGCAAGACGGAACATACGGTCTACAACTGGAATCCACCAGCCATTCAGCAGGATATGGACTTTGACAAGTTCAATGAGGATAACAACGAGTGGGGAGTGAATGACTTTGACGATGACCTTCCTCTTTAACGATAAAAGACAATGGAAATAAAAGGAAAAGTACACTGCTTCTTTGAGCAGAGCGGAACATTCAAGAACGAGTTCATCAAGTTGGGAATACCAGCAGAGGACTACGATATCCAGAACAACTTTGGGCAGACCGACCATACTGATGACCTCTTCAAGGCTATAGAGGATGCCTACGATGGCAAGCCGAGTCTCTTTGATAACATAGTGGGGGGGAAGACGGAGACCTCATATTGGCTTTCTTCCCTTGCATATACTTTAGTTCCAACAACACACTGCACTTTGACGGAACTTGGCTGACCTATCATCAGAGAGGAATGACTGAGTTGGAGATAAACGATGCAATCATCAAGCGAGGAAGAGAGAGGCAATACTTCTATGAGATACTGCTCAAACTTTTTTCCGTCTGCACTATGACAGATATAAGGCTGATTGTGGAGAATCCATATGCAACGCATCACTACCTCCACTCAAATTTCCCTTATAAGCCATCAGTGATTGACCATAACAGACAATTGAGAGGAGATTATTTCAGGAAGCCTACGCAGTATTTCTTTCATAATTGCGAGCCGACAAATGGTTTCACTTATCAAAAGCCGAAAGAGACAAAGAACATCAAACAACTCTCTGGTGGTAAAGGAGGACTCTGCAATGAGGAAAGGTCAATGATTTCCCCTGACTATGCGAGGAACTTCATACACGATTTCATACTTGGAAAGGAACAATTAGGTTCACAGATGAGCCTATTCTAATAACTATTAATCTTAAAAATTATGTTTTACGGAAAAAGAATCAAGGCACTTGAGGCTCAGGTAGCGGAACTCAAGAACGAGATGCACGAGATGAGACACCAGATGGCTCTTCTCAAGGGAACGGTGGAACTCGTCACTGATGACAACCTCGTGACTATGTTTGAGGTGGACGAGTACATTGAGGTCACTGAACCAAAAAGGGAAAGACTGGACTCACTCCTCAAGAGAAAGGAGAACTACGAGAGGACACTGAGAGACTTCATCAGGAGATCTGCTCCAAGAAGAAAGACCAAGGTCAAGGCTAAAGCGGATGGCAAAGAAAGTCCAGCAACCGCAGAATAATTACCGATGCAAGGATTGCCGATACCTTGGCAAGGATAATCCTAATTTCCTGAGGAACGCAGACCGCTCTCCTATCTTGGCAGAGTGCCTTATGAACAAGCCGTACTGCACCAACAAGATGAGGAGAGCCTGCGAACTCTTCAAACACAGATAGAATGAAAGCGACAAAGATTATTGCAATAGACCCTGATGTGACAAAGAGCGGAGTGGCGGTAATGGATATCGTGAGCAGGGAAATAAATACCCACTCGCTGTCTTTCCCAGAACTGATGGACTTTCTCTCAAGCATAAGGATTGAGGACAAGGAATCCATAGCGGTGGCTGTAGAGGCGGGATGGCTCAACAAACCTAACTGGCATTTCGCAAAGTCCATAGCAATAGCAGGGAGCATCGGCAACGATGTCGGAAGGAATCACGAGACTGGAAGAAAGATTGTGGAGATGTGTGAACACTTGGAACTCTCCGTATCCCTCGTAAAACCCCTTGTAAAGCGATGGAGAGGTGCGAACCGAAAGATTACTCATCGTGAACTTGAAAGTGTCTTAAAAGGCTTAAAAATGACTCTGGCGAAGAAGAGGACAAATCAGGATGAGAGAGACTCAATAATGATAGCAATCTACAAATACGATACATTATGAAATTAGTTAGACCAAGTGTTGAAATAAGAGAGCAGAAGGACGGAGCGGACGGACTCTACGAACATATTGAATGGGCAGGAAGACACTGCTACAAGAGCCACGATAAGATGACCGAGGATTCGGCAAGGACATTCGTGGGAAGGATATCAAGGAGCGGACACGGCAGTGTGCTGGAACACGGCACAATCTACCTTGCGATACCAGCGGACGATATGCCAGCGGAACTGCTCGTCAATCCGTACACCAAGTGCGTGAGATGTGAGACCCCTGAGGCTGAGAACTGGTATGCAGTGACAACCAACTACAGAGTGATTGTGGAGAACAACTGGGACTTGCTTATGATGCACGAGTGTCAGCCTACTCCGTCACACGAGAAGAGGATGACCGTCAAGTTCGTATGTGACAGAGGAGTCAGCCACGAGTTCGTAAGGCATCGTGTCTTCTCGGTCTCTCAGGAGTCGCAGAGGTACTGCAACTACGGCAAGGGCAAGTTCGGCAATCAGGTTACATACATCAGACCATCGTGGTGGAACATTGAGACGAGCGACAAGACCGCATATGAGGAAGGACTGCTCAAGGCAGAGGAGGCATACATCAGTGCAGTCAAGGCTTGGGATGACAGAAAGCCAGACAAGAGATACCGCTCTGGATTCAAGGGCAACCCTCTCTCTCCGCAGATGGCGAGGATGCTTCTCCCCAACGCAACGAAGACGGAACTCGTTATGACTGGATTCCTCTCCGACTGGAACCATTTCCTTGAACTGAGATGCTCGCTCGCCGCACATCCAGACGCAAGGTTTCTCGCAGAAAAACTCAAATCACTAATAACAGAAAACAATGAAGACTAAGAAAACTCCAATGGAAAAATTCATCAATGGTGTGGAGTCGCAGAAAGCGAAGCACCTTGACGATAACAAAGGCTACATCATATTCGCCTACAACGATATGGAAAACGAGCAGGAAAGCACCTTTGCCGTCAGCGGAAAGATTAGTTCCATAGCGGAATGCCTCTACTCTTGTATGAAGAAGGATGCTATGCTCGCCAACATAGTGATTGCCGCCTCAAACGCAATCGTGCAGAGCAGAATGATGAAGGCTGGACTTGCTCAGGCAGAAGAGAATAACGAAAATACAAACACTGAAGAATAAGCCTATGACGGTTGTGAACAATCTTGTGTGCCCTATCTGTGGAAAGGCATTTCATAGGAAGCCTTCGGTAATAGCAAAAGCCGTATGGAAAGATGGTATTTGTTGTTCCCTTGAATGCTCTCGTGAAATCAGGAAGACCAAGTACAAAGGGGAAAGCAATCATCAGTTCGGTTTAAGAGGTAAAAGGAATCCCACTTTCATTGATAGAAAGATATTCCGCAAGAATAATAAACTGACAGAGGTTATGATCTATGTGGGAGAGTGGTATAACGGAGCCGAGCACGGACGAGTGAAGGAGCATCGTTATGTGGTTGAACTGAATTATCTTCAGTTTGGAGAAGATAAGTTTGAAGAGATTAATGGCTGGCACTACTTAAAGAAAGGATATGTAGTACATCACTTGGACCATAATCACTCTAATAATTCTTTGACCAATCTGACTGTTCTTTCTAAAGCGGAACACACAAGACTGCACAACTTGGCTAACCCAAGGAAAAGAAACTCAAAAGGACAATTTATAATTTAAACACTATGGAACTTAATAAGTATCAAGAGCAGGCAATGACTACTTGTATGGAGTCAAGCAACAACTTTAGTTATATGTTTCTTAATCTCGTGGGAGAGATAGGAGAGTTCGCAAGCAAAGTGGCAAAGGACATCCGCAAAGAGACAATGAGCATCACCCAGAACAAAGCCTACTATTGGGAGAAGACTCAAGAGAGAGAAGAGGAACTTATGGGAGAGGCTGGAGATGTCCTTTGGCAACTCGCTGGACTCTGCAAAGTGATGGGATGGTCGCTTGAGGAGGTTGCCCAGAAGAATCTTAACAAACTTGCCGCACGAAAACTCGCTGGAACTATCAACGGAAGGGGAGACGGAATCTCAGGAGACGGCAGACAGAGTTATGATGGCTCAACTGGTTGCAAGTAGGATATGGAAATCACGAGAGAAGAAATCATCAAGGCATCCGAGGAGAACTCGCAGAGATATGTCAGGAGTTTCCAAGCCGTAGCGGAGAGTGCCTTCTGGGATGGAGCGGAATGGGTGCTGAATCTCATTGAACAAAAAATGAAAGAGATATGAAAGCAAGGATAAAGGCAACTGGAGAGATTGTAGAATTCACTCGTGTCATTGATAAGTATATTATGACTCATCATTCTCTCCCAATCACTTTTGACAAGGATGAACTTGACTTTGATATAGAAGATGACCTTGACTATTGGACTCGCCTTGAGTATCAGTACGCAGGAATGGCGATGCAGGGGATATTGAGTAACCCTGCATTATTCAAGGCTACGGCAAAGAACGCAGAGGAATTTGGGCTTATCGTACCACAAGCGGTTGCTATTGATGCTAATTGTTTCGCCCACGCCCTCGTGGAGAAGATGAAGGAAAAGGAGGAGTAAGTATGGACATTGGAACTGCAATCAAGGAAATGAGATTACGCCACGGTATCTCGCAAAAAGAGTTGGCATTGAAGGTTGGCATAAGTGCTAATGCCCTTTGTGGCATTGAAAGAGGATATGTCTTTCCGAAGAAGGAGACAATAACTGCCATATGCAAGGCGATAGGTATTGAGAAGGCTTATTTTCTACTTATGGCAATTACGGAAGATGATGTGCCAAAGGAAAAGAGAGAAGTGTTCTATGCTTTAAGAGAACCACTGAAAAAGTTATTTGAAAAGGAGGAAAGGAAATGATTTGGATTGTAATCGGAATACTATTGTTAATTGGAGCAATTGGTTTATCCTGGCATATAAATGATACTGCCCCAAATAATTCAGCAGGATATTTTGGAATTGGTCTTTTCACAGCCATTTTAGGAATGACAGGGATTTGTAGTATAGGTATGGGAGCATATGGTGACACTCCCACCGCCCTAGATGTCTACCGAGGCAAGACCACCTTGGAGATAACTTATAGGGATTCAGTT